>VOFC01002411.1_pt1 | contig 12803 bp, 21 predicted proteins | sample 5384161 | NCBI WGS metagenome assembly VOFC01 (sample SAMN12384722, study PRJNA508395) | human gut metagenome | isolation source: healthy gut B | host: Homo sapiens | reverse complement strand
CGCACAGCGCTTTAAACAGGCGGGTATTTTCCAAGAGGGCGCATCACAAGCGCCGTGCGCAGGGCGTCCACCGCCGCACAGCCGAGAAACACGGCCAAAATCGCAAGCAGCGTATACCCCACCGACCCGTGGTGCGCTCTGCCCTGCAGCAGGCCGTTCCATAAAAACCGCGGAACGCGGGCACCTGATGCAGGATGTAGACGCCCAGCGTTGTGCCGGCCAGGGCATTGACCCACCGCACGCAGCCGAGGTCCAGCCCCTTGAACAGGTAGAACAGCGCCAGCGCCGCCAGCAGGCCGGGCAGTGCGCCCAGCGCCGTGCGGTAGTAGGCAATGTACTGGAACGCCTTGCCGTCGGTCAGACCGCGTGTCTCGAGCACAGCGCGCAGAATCGTGTTGAGAAGCGGCAGCCCCAGCCCGAGTCCGAGCGCCGCCGCGCGGTGCTGCAAAAGGTGCGCCAGCCGGTTGTCCGCCAGCGGCGCAGGTAGGCGATGAGCAGGTACTCATCAAAAACATCCATGCGGTGTCGCTGACCGCGCCGTTCTCGCCAAACAGCGTCGGGTAGACGATAAGCGGCACAGCCAGCACAGCCAGCAGACCGCGGTGCGCCGGGCGGGACAGCCCGCGCAGCAGGCGGTTGAGCAGCGGCACGCAGAGCAGCAGCAGCAGATAGTCCGAGATGAACCACAGCTGCCGTGTGGACGCCGGGAACGCCGCCCAGCGCAGTGCGCCCCACGAGACATCCAGCCCGGAGAGCTTGCATTGCAGCGTCACAGGCACGGTATAGAGCCACAGCGACAGCCACAGCGAGAGCGGGCGGCGGGTCTTATATGGCTGCTCGCACAGGAACCAGCCGCCGATCAGCACGAAAGACGCTGCACGCAATGCGGGAGCCGCAGCCGATGAGGCAGAACACGAAGGAGGACGGCAGCGTGGAATAATCCGCAATGCCGCTCTGCCCGGTCAGATGGTCGCCGATGATGAGCAGCATGCACAGAATGCGCAGCAGCTCCAGATTGCTGCTGCGTGTCGTTTGCCGGGCATAGGTCACCTCCGTGACATACTTGCCTCCCTCTGCGAGGGAGGTGGCCCGTAAATGGAGGGAAGAACCTTGCGGCAGCCCGAAATATTTCGGGTTGCCGCGAAGCCCCCACCGCCTGCGGGCGGAGCCCTCGCAGAGGGGCCAAGAATTACTTTTCTCCAAAAGCACAAGCGCATTTGCCAGCCCGCGCTCATGGGTCAGGCTGACATGAACGGTCAGGCCCTGCTCCCTGACCCAGGCAGCGGCTGCGCCGGTTAGGGCAATAGGGCGCACCGCTCTTTTGGCGCAGTACGGCCAGCTCGGGCATGGCAAAGCCGCCCAGACCGGTGCCGGCGGCCTTCAAGAAGGCTTCCTTGGCCGCAAAATTTGCGGCGGCGGTCTCGGCGCGTCGCTTTTCGCCTAAGGATGCCAGCAGGGCCTGCTCCGACGGCGAAATACATGGTCGAGAAAGCTCTGCTTCGCCAAACTTTTTTCAAGGCGGCCTGCGTCACACAGGTCGATGCCGACGCCGAAAATCATACGTGCAGGACATAGCCGGCCTTGCGGGGGCCGGGTGTGGGGTGCCATTGGGCGCGGGATAGCCAAGAATGCAGTAGCCGACGCCGATGTACTTCTCGGGATCAAGGCCCCACTTGGCCAGCAGAGCCTTGCCCTCGGGCGTTTCAAACATCTCCTTTGCGCGGTTGATCCAGCAGGAGCCCAGACCGATGCCGGACGCGGCCAGCATCAGGTTGCCCATCACAAGGCTGGCGTCCTGCACGCCGTTGGGGTTATTCTTCTCGCCCAGGACCAGCACCGCGGTGGGTGCGCCGTAAAACGGGTCGTTTTGGTGCCCATGACGGCGGCGTTCAGGCGGGACAGCTCGGCCAGCGTTTTTGTCCTGCACAGCGACCATGACGGGGCTCTGCCTGCCCATAGCGGTAGCGGCCCAGGTGCCTGCGGTGGTGACGGCCTCCAGCTCCTCCGCCGTGATCTGCTCCGGCTTATAGGCCCGGCAGCTGCGCCGGATGCGATAGCGTTGAGGATTTCGTTTTGGATGGACATAGTGGGAACCCCCTTTGTAAATTTCCAGGTGATTTATAATGCAGTATGTGGCCGCCGTGGCCGGGGCGGCGGAAAGCCCGCCCGGATATGGAATCCGCCCCGGTGTACGGTGTCCACCAATGACCCGTTTGGCCGCACAAAGTCCGTGGGGCGCATTCTATATGCGCCCGCGGAGGAGGGCAAGCCCCTCCCGCTAAGCGGCGGAAAAGGGGGCGGATACCCTTCACTTTTACCGCTGCCGCCAGCAGTGCTTCCCGCTCGTTGGGCAGTTTTCCTTCCATGACGGCAGTCAGCAGCATTTGCAGGGTCGCGCCGACGCCCGGCCCGGCGGGGGATGCCGGCATCCATTAAATCCGCGCCGTTCACGGTCAGCTGGCGCATGGTGTAGCAGCCGGTCTTGGCAAGTTCGTCCATGCGGTGCTCAAAGGCCTCGACATCGGCGCGGCGGGCGGCGACCTCCGGCGTCCTGGCGTGGGCGTCCAGGTCAGCGTATTTCAGCGCACAAAGGCGGCGCAGAAAGATCGCCCCCTGCTGCGGTTCAGCAGCTTTAAAATGCCCATCGTCGGCGGGCAGCGGTGCGTCGTGCACGGCGATCAGCCCCACCGCGCCGTCCACAAGGTAGGCGGGGGCCTTCAGGCGGCGCAGAATGACCCGCGCCAGCTGTGCCCCGCGCTGGTTGTGCCCCTTGAAATGCGCCCCCGTCTAGCCCGACGCTGCGGCAGAGCGGCTTGGCAATGTCATGCAAAAAACGTGGCCCAGCACAGCACCCGCACGCCGCGGGTGTCCTGCCCGCGCAGGTCCAGTGCGCCCACGGCGGCGGCAGAATGCTGCCAGACGTCGTAGCAATGCCATTTTCCGGGCTGGGTGCAGCCGATGCAGGGGCAGGATCTCCGGCACAGCGCCGCCCAAAATCTCGCCGTACTGCGCCAGCGTCTGCCCGGCCCCGGGGCCAGCAGCAGGCCGTCCAGTTCGGAATACAGCCGCTCGGCGCTGACAGTGCGCAGCGTGTCGCGCGCGGCCAGCGCTGCGGCGGCAGTGGCGGGGGTCCAGCGTAAAGCCGAGCTTTGCGCTGAATCGCAGGGCGCCCGCAGGATGCGCAGCGCGTCCTCGGCAAAGCGGTCGGCAGGTGCGCCGACACACCGCACGATGCCGGCCGCCAAATCACGGCGGCCGCCGTAGAAATCAATGATCCCCTCGCCGGGGGCATAGGCCATGGCGTTGATCGTGAAATCCCGCCCGTGCAAGGTCGGCGGCAAGGTCGTCCACAAACTGCACGCTGTCGGGGTGGCGGTGGTCGCGGTAGCTGCCGTCCAGACGGTAGGTCGTCATCTCATACGGCTTTCCGTGAAGAATGACGGCCACCGTGCCGTGCTTTTTTTCGCCGGTCAGAATCAGGCGCTGGTCTGGAACAGCGCCTTCATCTCGTCGGGCCGGGCGGAGGTGCAGATGTCCCAGTCGCCGGGCAGACGACCCAGCAGGCTGTCGCGCACGCAGCCGCCCACCACGTAGGCACTGTGCCCGGCAGCACGCAGCGTCTTGCAGCAGTCGGTAGGCGTCGTGCGGCAGACGTATCGTATCGCGGCTCATGCGTTTTGTCCCCTCCCCTCTCGCGGCGTTTTTGGCGGTTATTCTGCGCGCGGGTCCACTCCTGCGTCAGGTCCACGATGCAGGCCAGGCTGTCATCCTCGTCCTTCAGGGAGTTGACCTTGGCGGCGGCCTTTTCGGCGTCCTCCATCCAGGTCAGGATGAAGTAGTTCTCTGCGGGCACGGCGTAGTAGACCCACGCGCCGTCGGCCGCAGCATATCGGGCAGATGGTCGAAGCTCGTCGTCCAGCAGGCCCTGGCCCTCCTCGCCGTAGATCATCTCGGGGCCGACCTGCAGAGAGTCGATCACATTGATGCTGGAATTGATGTAGGTGTCGCGGTCAACGGCCTTGTCGCCGACCTCCCACGCGCTGGCGAACGCCTTGACCAGCAGTTCGCGGACTTCCAATTTATCGTCACCGGGTTTGTACATGGTATATTCCCTCTTTTACATTGATATATGAAAACAGTATAGCACAATTTTACAAATATGGTATGGTTATTTTATGAAAAAAGTATTGACCTTCCAGTGGGTGCAGGGTGTAAGGTGAAGCGAAAGCGAGCGTGATGTTATGAACATCAAGCAGGCAGCGGAGCAATCGGGCGTGTCCGCCCGCAATATCCGCTATTATGAGCAGGCCGGGCTGCTGACCCCGCCCGCAATCCTGAAAATCGAGTATCGCATCTATTCGCAGGCGGATGTGCGCGCCCTGAAGTTGATCCGGATGCTGCGCACACTGGATATGCCGGTCGAGGAGATCGGCACCGTGCTGAACGGCACCCTGCCGCTGGCCGAGGCTGCTGAACGCCAGCGCCGACAGCTGGAGGCCGAGCAGCAAAAAGCTGGCAGCGGCCGCAGCCTTCTGCACGGAGCTGGCCGCGGGCGGCAGAACGGCGGCAGAGCTGGATGTTGACGACTGCCTGGCTCGGATGGACTCCCCTGCCTCGGCGGGCGGCTGGTTTACCGGCTGGGTGCAGGACTACCGGAAAATGGCGGCAGCCGAGCATAAGCGGCAGTTTACCTTACGCCGGACACCGCCATTGCAACCCCGCAGGAGTTTACCGCCGAGCTGTTGGCCTGGGCGGCTAACTGCGGCGAGGAGATCGTCATCACCCACGAGCATGACCCCGCATTTTATGCTGGACGGCATTGAGTACAGGGCCGTACGGTATTCGAGCCATGTGCGCAATATCCCGATACTGCGGGTGCGGTGTGAGGTGTGCGATCCATCGGCGCTGGCGGTAGAGGGCGACCCGAAGCGGCTGCGGATGCAGAGATTTCTGCACTACGGTCTGCCGGTGCTTGTATGCCTTGCATTGGCGGTGGTCTGGGTCTGCACCCGGAATATGCCGCTTTGGCCCGACAAGGCAGCTATGCTGCTGGTGCTGGGCGCTCTTGGCATCGGGTACGGCTTCCGCGGGTGGTATCTCTACTACAACGATCGGGACCAATAAAAACGGGAGACAGCGCGGGCTGTCTCCCATTTGATTTATCCCAGCAGCAGCTTGTGCAGTTCAACTCTACCGTATCTTTAAGCCGTAAGCCAGAGCGGCGGCCCCGGCGGCGGTCAGCTCCTCGGCCAGAGACGTAGCCGTAGACGGCAGCCGATACACGGCAGACCGTTCTGCTTGGCACCCACCACGTCGTGCTCGCGGTCGCCGACCATGACAAGGCCGGTCTTGTCGGTGATGCCCGCAGTTTCCAGCGCGTAGGCAATGACCTCAGCCTTGTCGGTGCGCGTTTCGTCCATTGTGGCACCGCAGACAAAATCGCAGTACTGCGCTAAATCAAAGTGCTCCATGATGCGCCTGGCGAACGCCTCGGGCTTGCTCGTCGCGAGGATGACGGTTTTCCCGGCAGCCTTCAGATCGGCCAGCAGGGCCGGGACGCCCGGGTAGACCTCGTTCTCAAACAGGCCCTTCGTGGGGAAATACTCCCGAAAGGCGCTGACGGCGCGGTCTGCGCCGGCGGCGTCCAGCCCCATCAGCTCCCGGAAGGAGGCGATAAGCGGCGGGCCGAGAAAGCGGCGCAGCGTTTCCTCGCCGGGGATAGGCAGTCCCAGCTTGCGGCAGGCGTACCGTACCGAGTTCAAAATACCCGGCGCGGAGTCGGTCAGCGTGCCGTCCAGGTCAAACAAAATAACATCGTAATTGCGCATAAAAATTCCTTAGTTAAACTTTGAACAGCTTTTGGGCAATGCGGTAGCCGCCAATGCTGATCTTGCTGCCCAGCCAGCCGGGCAGGTTGCAGCCGTCCGCCACCGAGAAGCGGCAGCGGCGGTAGAGGTGGCCGTCGTGTGCCTTCAGGTCATCCCACAGCTGCTTGCGCTTGGCCAGCGCCTCCTTACTGCCGTCCAAAGTCAGGAAGATACTGAAATCGCCATCATCATCGAGAAATAGTTCAGCATATAGGCGCGCAGCTTGGCCTGCTCCGGCGGCAGGGCGTAGACGTCCACAGCATTCATCATGATGCGGGTGACGCGCAGCTGCTGATCTACGCGCTTGATCATGTTGGCCTCGTTGACGCTCTGATCCTCGCGGCCGATGAAGTAGCGGTAGAGGTCAAGGTTCATATAGTAGATGGTCTTGACCTGGGGCAGCGGCTGGTACACGAAGATGTTGTCAACGTAGAAGGTGTGCTTGGGCAGCTCCATGCCGCTGCGGCGCAGCACCTCGGTGCGGTAGATGACACTGTGCATCAGGATGTTTTTGTTCGGCGGGAACTTGCCTATCTCCTGCCCAGGTAAAGACGCGGCCCTTCGGGCAGGATGCCTTTGTAATCGACGATGTTGCGGGTGTTGTCGGCCACATGCTCATAGACATAGTTGGCCATCATCAAATCAAGCGGATGCTCGTCGTTGAGGTGGGCACGCAGCTCGGCCAGAACTTTTTGCAGCGCGTCGGTGTCCAGCCAGTCGTCGGAGTCGACGACCTTGAAATAGACGCCCGTCGCATTGCGGATGCCCTGGTTGACGCCCTCACCGTGGCCGCCGTTCTCCTGATGAATGACGCGGACGATGGTGGGTACTTTTCGGCGTAGGCGTCGGCAATTTTGCCGGTGTCGTCCTTGGAGCCGTCATCCACAAGGATGATCTCGGCGTCCTCCCCGCGGTGAGCAGGGTCTCGATGCAATGATCCATATAAGCGGCCGAGTTGTAGCACGGCACGGTAAAGGTGATGAGTTTCATAAAAAGCTCCTTTTTAAAAGGCATAATATACTTATTATAGAATACCGCGTTTTGGCGAAAAACAAGAGGGAGTTTTGAAAGACGCCGCACGGTAGGGATGGGCATGCCCGGCCCGGAGGCAAGGCGGCCCCTACCATACAAGGCTACGATTCACACCGCTCTTTTTTATTGCAAAATAACTTTTCCCCCCGGTGCGGGGCTTGCGGGGCCGCACCGGGGGGGGGTTGTGGGATTCAGACGGCTTTTAAAAAGATCGTTGCGGTTAAAATTGTGGACGCCTGACGGAATCACGTCATTGTAAACATCCTCCGGCAAGCCGTAGGGGCGCTCAGGCTCCAAAAAACCGTACATCCATTTGGCCAAAGTGTGCAGCTTCAACATTGCAACCCCATCTCCTTTCCTAGTGTAGGGCTATGTTCCGGGGCTTTCCGCCCCTTTTCTGTCTTTATTATATGCGAAAGGCCGGACTTTTGCAAGCTGCAATTTGTACAAAGTTACAAAAAAGTTATTTGTATATTTTAAACTATTTCGGCAAACTGTACATATGCACGTTGCGACTGTACGCATTACGCGGACAATTCCTCCCATGCCTCCTGCATGGTATCGGCCGAGAAAGAAACTCGCCGCTCTCGGAAAAGACTTCAATGTGGCCGCCGACGTATCTGAACTGCTGGGTCATGGTGGATACCGCCTTTCTGTGTCCGGTTTTGCTTTCCATGCTTTTTATTATACCAGACAGGCAGTACGATAATTTGACTTTAATGCCGGGAGGCGGATTTTGGAGGGTGATAAACGGTACTTTCAACGCCCCGTAGCACAAAACGACCCACCCGCAGAGCAAAAACCAGTAAGCGGTGTATTTGGGGCAGACCAGCCCGGCCAGATTGCCCCACTCGTCGGCGTAATCCCAGACGGCGGTGTGAAGCACGCGGCGGCAGACTGCGCCGACGGCCAGCTCCAGCCCGCTGACGCCCGCCGCCCCGACAGCCGCCGCCGGACCCAGCGGCAGCGGACGATCCGCCAGCGCCTGCAAAAGGCAGAGACAGACCCCGCCGGTCAGAAACATCGTCCAGTGCGTGGTGCCGCGCCAGGCCAATTCCAGCGCGGCATACGCCCCGCCGCCGAGCAAAAACAGAGAAGCACGTTCCAGCATAAAATCCCCCCTGCACAAGCTGTATAGCCACAGTATGTGCAGGGGGCGCGGGTTGTAACCGTTTTGTAAGGATGGTGGAGTTTTGGGAAGAAATGCCTTCCCAGGGGGAAACCAGAGATCTTTATTTCGACAGCTTTCTTCAGCAGCGCGCTGCGGGTATCCCACAGCTTCTGGCTCAGGTCAACGTAGTAGCGGTGGGGTTCTCGAAGCGCTTGACCTCGTCCCAGAGGGTGTTGACCTGCGCCTTGCAGAACTTGATGTCGTCCAGGCTCGGGGAGCTGTAAACGCGCTTTGCCGTTCTCGTAAATCGGGGTGGACAGGCAGCGGCCGTGCAGTTGACGTAGGTGCATTCCTTCCAGGTCTCTATCGGGTCAAACAGCGTGATGCCGTGTTGGGTCTCGACGACCTCGTCTGCCATCGTGATAAGGTCGGCCATCGCCTTGCCGTCCTGGTCGTAGATACGCCAGACCTTTTTCAGGCAGGGAATCGTCATCTTCTCCGCAGATTCGGACAGCTTCATCTTGGGGGTGTAGCCGCCGTCGTCCTCTTTCACGGCGGCCAGCTTGTACACGCCGCCGAACACGGGGTCGCTCTTGGCGGTGATCATGTTCTCGCCGATGCCGAAGCTGTCCACGCGGGCACCCTGCAGGATCAGGGTCGCGGACGATGTACTATCCAGAGAGTTCGACGCGCAGATCGTGCAGTCGGGGTAGCCGGCCTCATCAAGCATCTTGCGGGCCTTCTTGGACAGGTAGGCGATATCGCCGGGGTCGATGCGGATGCCCTTCGGGCGCTTGCCCATCGGCTTCAGGACCTCGTCAAACACCTTGATGGCATCGGGTACGCCGTGGCGCAGCACGTTGTAGGTGTCCACCAGCAGCACGCAGGCGTCGGGGTACATCTCGGCGTATTTCTTGAAGGCGTCGTAATCCGTCGGGAACATCTGCACCCAGCTGTGGGCCATGGTGCCGGAGGCCGGGATGCCGAAATCGCGGGCGGCCATGACGCAGGAGGTGGAGCCGCAGCCGCCGATATAAGAGGCGCGTGCGCCGAAGTAGGCGGCGTCGTAGCCTTGCGCGCGGCGGGCACCGAACTCCATGACCGGGCGGCCTGCGGCGGAGCGCACGATGCGGTTCGCCTTGGTGGCGATCAGGCACTGGTGGTTGAAGGTGACAGCAGCAGCGTCTCGAGCAGCTGGCACTCAATGGCCGGGCCCTCGACGGTGACGATGGGCTCCTGCGGGAAGATGGGCATGCCCTCCTCAATGGCCCAGATATTGCAGTGCAGCTTGAAGTTGGCAAGATAGGTGAGAAACTTCTCGTCAAACGCCTTGGTGGAGCGCAGATAGTCGATATCCTCGGCGGTAAATTTCAGGTGGTCCACGGCGTCAATGAACTGCTGCAGGCCCGCCATGATGGCGTAGCCGCCGCCATCCGGCACACGGCGGAAGAACATATCAAAGACGGCAATCTTATCCACATATCCCTCGTCCAGATAGCCCGCCGACATCGTCAGCTCATAGAAATCGGTCATAGTGGTCAAATTGCGTTTTACATCCAACATGGGTAAACCTCCTGTATATGCGGCTCAGCGTGTCTTGCGTGAGGCGAAGCAGGACGCGGCCGGCAATATATATTCCATAGCAGCCAACGACGAAGATCGTCAGCGCAATGACGACTTTGAAATATGTGCTTGAAAAAAAGGCTTACGCGCGAAAGCGTGTACAAAAGCCTGATTGCGCGAGACATCGCTGCCCGCAATTAAATCGGCGGTGCCGATGACCTCGCCCTGGATCGTCAGCGTGACGGTGCCGACGACGTCGCCCTGCCGGATGGGCGCGGCCAGCTGTCCGGCACATTGAACACCGGCTCGGTCAGCGCAGCGCCGCCCGCGGCAGGCAGCAGGGTCATCATATTGTCAGCCGGGTAGAGCATGACGGTGTCGGCCTGGGTCGAATAGGCCACCCGCACTTCGGTGATGGGCTGGGTCGTGTCCAGCGCCGGGGGCAATGGTGTAGGTATCGAACACCCAGTCCATGATGGTAGCTGTCTCCACCAGCGCGGGGCGCATGCCCCTCGGGGTCGGCGTCGTAGGGCACGTTCAGCAGGATGCTGATGTAGCTCTGCCGTCCCGGCTGTGCCACCCGGCAAAGTTCTGCCACTCGCCAAGGCTGCCGGTCTTGCCGCCTTTGGTGTAGTCCCGGTGGTAGCTGCTGTTGGTGATGAGCTTGTCGGTATTCTGGATGATATAAGTCCCGGGGGTCGTGTAGCGGTCGTTCGTGCCCATGTCGTAGCTGGGGGTGGCGACGACCGTGGAGAACACGTCGTAGGCGGTCAGCGCCCGCAGAATCAGGTAGGCGTCCCGCGCGGTCGTGATGTTGTTGGGGTTCAGCCCGCAGGGGTCAACAAACGTCGTGCCCGTGCAGCCCACGGCCTTCGCCTCGTCGTTCATCATGGCGACGAAGTTGTCGATGCTGCCGCCGCCCATGTAGTCGGCCACGATGTAGGGCGGCCTCGTTGCCGCTGGGCAGCAGCATGGCGTAGAGCAGGTTGCGCAGGCTCTGGGTCTCGCCCCGGCGGATGTCGGCGGTGGAGGCGTTCGTGCTTTGCTCCCAAATTAAATCGTAGATGTAGCTTGGCGCGGTCAGGCTGATGGAGTCGAGCTGATCCTGGTAATTTTCCAGCAGGAGCAGTGTCGTCATCATCTTGGTCAGGCTGGCGGCGGAGAGCTGGGTCTCGCTGTTTTTCTCGTACACGACGATGTTGGTGTCGAGGTTGACGACATACCCGGCGGGAGCTGTCAGCGCGGGCGCGGTGTCAAAGAGGGAGTCACTCTCCCCCTGCCGCGTCCTCTGCCGCGACGGGCAGCGCCAGCATCAAAACGAGCACGAAGGAAAAAATAAAATCGCGCAGAATTTTTCATAGGCAAGATTTCCTTTATAAAGTTACCTATCAGTATAGCAAATTTGAAGGGAAAATAAAAAAAGGGATAGAAAGGAATTTATCGCGGAGAGCAACGGGATACAATAGCACAGCTGCGGCGGGGTGAGGGCAGGCCGCCCCCGCAGGGAGAGAGGGCCTTCCCCTTGGGGGAAGGGGCGGCGGCCCCGCCCGCGCTTCCCCTCCCGGATGAGGGGAACTTGCGCGGGAAATCCCGCTTGCGGATTGCCTGTGGGAAGCTCTGGCCTCATCAGCCGCCTGGGGCGGCAGCTTCCCCGAGGGGGAAGGCAAAGAAGGCTGCAATTCATCGCCCCTGCCGTCTCAAACAGCCGCTCCACCTCATCGGACAGCGCACGGTGCGCGGGGTCGATCAGATTCGGGTCCTTGGCCAGCAGGGCCTTGGCTTCGTCCTGCGCGACGCGCAGCGTGCGGGTGTCCTGCACTAAATCCGCGACACGCAGCGTTGGCAGGCCGTGCTGGGCGGCGCCGAAAGAAATCACCCGGGCCGCGCGTTTCCAGATCGTACTTTGCCACGGCAAAGCCGTCCGGGGTGCGGCACAAGAACTGCAGCCGCTCGCGCACCGCGTCGTTGCCGTTGTCGGAAATCAGAATGCAGCAGGAACTGCCGCGCCGCGCCCCCACGCGCCCGCGCAGCTGGTGCAGGGCCGACAGGCCGAACCGCTCGGCGTTCTCAATGACCATGACCGTGGCGTTCGGCACATCGACGCCGACCTCGATGACTGTCGTCGAGACAAGCACGTCCAGCTCACCGGCCTTGAATCTCTGCATGACATCGTCCTTTTCCCTTCGGCTTCATCTTGCCGTGCAAAAGCCCGATGCGGCGGTTGGGCAGCAGCGCGCAGGCCGTCTCGGTGTAGTAGGTCGTCACGGCCTGCAGGTCACCCATGGACTCGTTTTCCTCGATGGCCGGGCAGACGATGGTGACCTGATGCCCCGCCGCGATCTGCTTTGTCCAGAAAGCCGTACATGTCGCGGCGCTTTTTGCCGGTGATAAACCATGTTTTGATGGGCTTGCGGCCCGGCGGCAGCTCGTCCAGGACGGAAATATCCAGGTCGCCGTACATCAAACAGCCCCAGCGTGCGCGGGATGGGCGTGGCGCTCATGACCAGCAGGTGCGGGCTTTGGGCCTTGCCCGCCAACAGGCCGCGCTGCTGCACACCGAAAGCGGTGCTGCTTCGTCCACGATGGAGAGGCCGAGATTTTTAAATTCCACGGTGTCGGTCAGCACGGCATGCGTACCTACGACTAAATTTGCCGCGCCCATCGGCGATAGCTTCCAGCGCGATGCGTTTTTCTTTGGCCTTCATGCCGCCGACCAGCAGCGTGACATTGACGCCGAAAGGCTCCGAGCCGGTCCGCCAGCGTGACGGCGTGCTGGCGGGCTAAAATTTCCGGTGGGGCCAGCATGGCGCTCCGCCGCTGCTGCTGGAGCTTCAAAAGCTCGCGCAGGAGCTTATTTTCCTCGCTGTCGGCCTGCGCCTGACGCTGCTGGGCGCGAAGGTCCGCGATCTCTTTTTTGAGCGCCGCGTTTTCCTCCTTGAGTGTGGTCGTGTCCTCGTAATACTGGCGCTTGTCGGCCGCCCAGTCGCTCACGGCGGTGGCGGCGGCGCGGAACGGGTACGTCAGCACACCCGCGATGTTTTCCAGCACCGAGGACGTCGAGGAAAAGTAGGTCAAAAGGCTCAATGCCACGGCGACCGCCGCGGCGACGGCCAGGATGCGTAATCCGTGGCGGCGGAAAAATTCTTTCAAGGCTTACCCTCCTTTCATCGTAGGGCAAGGGAGAGGTTAGAGGAGCTTGACGCCAAAGCGCGCGAGCACTAAGCCAAGCT
>VOFC01006279.1_pt1 | contig 12806 bp, 21 predicted proteins | sample 5384161 | NCBI WGS metagenome assembly VOFC01 (sample SAMN12384722, study PRJNA508395) | human gut metagenome | isolation source: healthy gut B | host: Homo sapiens | reverse complement strand
TTGTTGTATTATAGTTCTGCGTTCCGGTTTTGTCAACCCTTATTTTCCATAATCGATGATCACCACTTCCGCTTTCGTTCCAATCCGCATCGGCGGTCCCCAGAGGCCCACGCCGGAGGTGACGATGCTGTACATGTCTCCGACTTTCTTCATCCCGCAGGCATTCTCCCACATCAGGCCGGTAAAGATATTGCCAGGGAAGAGCTGTCCGTCATGCGTATGGCCGCCAAGATCAAGGTCTGCGCCTGCCTCTGCCAGCTCGGTCAGCTCCGACGGCTGGTGGTCAATCACAAAAACTGGAAGCGACTGGTCCAGTCCGGTAAGCAGTTCGGACGGCGTGTCGCGTGTCTCCTGCGTTTTGCGGATCCGGTCGGGATCTTTTCGGCCCGCCAGATAAAAGGCATCATCGATACAGACCACATCATCCTCCAGCAGATGAATCTTCGCGCGGTCCAGAAACTCACCGAACCGGCGGTCGGCGATGCGCTCCTCCTTCGTCTCAAACGTAAAGCCCGCGAGAATCTTCTCATCGAGATCGTGGTTGCCGTAGCAGGCGTACGTGCCGTACCGGCTCTTTAAGCCCGCCAGAAGATCCGCCACGCGGTCCGGCTCATAGATGGCATCGTACTCATTATCAAAAATATCCCCGGCAATCACAACGACATCCGGCACCTCAGCATTGATTTTTTCCACCATCTCTCCCATCTGATGACTGCCGATGCTGTACCCCAGATGAAGATCTGCGACGAGCGCAATTTTCAGATGTGCATCCTTTTCGATGGAACCTCATATCGTGTCGTGTAAATATGGACTGCATGCACCATTCCGTAGATGCACATTCCCGTCACAAAAAGGATCGCGCCAAGGCCGACCGCTTTCAATCCCATCGGAGAATACAGCCAAGTTTTCGTCAGTGCCGTATGCGCAAAAATGAAGCGCAACAGCACCAGAATCGCGGTGAAGCCAAGAAAATACAGATACATGCCAAGCCAGCAGTTGCTGATGACCTTTAAAATCCGGTGAACGGGATCTCTTTTGATCAGAAAGCTCGTCAGCAGGGAAAGTGCAAAAAATGCATACAGCACCAAAATGACACCCGGCACGGCCGGATGGCGGAACAAAGGATGCACCTCCTTCATCCACCGCAGCAGCCAGTAGGCGGTAAATACATTTGCCAGTATGTAGACCGGCGCAAGAAATATTGCAAGCATACGTATGTTTCCTCTCTTTTTCGATTCAAATACAGGGCAGGAAAAAGCGTGCCGAACGAAACGTTTCCGGCACGCTTTTTTGCCAGGCATTCATCAGAGTTTTTTTCTATGATATCAAACAGCTCACGTCTCCGCTTCCGCCAGCGCCAGCCATTTGCAAGTTTGTTGTAGAAATAGAACGAATCCACAAGCACCATGTTCAGGCGGCCGATCCGGTCTTTCGTCGTTCCGTTGTAATGTTCGCCGCCGCATTCGATCTGCGGGCACGTTTTTACGTAGGCGATCAGATCATCCTCACTTCTGATGGTATCCGGCAGCTCGGTGTACGCTTTTCCGATGCAGTCCAGCCGGTGCGCATCGCTTCCGCCAAAGCCGGGCTTATTGAACTTCTCCGCCAGCCGTTTCGCTTTTGCGTTCGTCTCCGCGCTCTCACACGCATTGAAAATTTCAACAAAATCGAACTGCGGGAAAAGCTGGGCAATCCGCTGCTGATACTTTTTCTTCCGTTCATTCGTGCTGATCATGCTCATAAATTTTTTTCGCCGTACGGATGCGCCGGTCCTAAAATTCCGCCGTACGCATGGACGATCTTGACAAGGATCGATCCCGGCAGGCCGCGCAGCTCCAGAATTTTTAATTTTACGCCGAACGGCATAATCACAAGAATGTGGCCGCAGTCGCACGTATCGTACTCAACACCTTTTAATACCACAAAATCCTGGTGTGCTCTTCCCTTGATGGCATTCTTCCACTCGCGGTATCCGTCATAGGAATCGTGGTCGGATACCAACATTCCTCCAAATCCTTTTCGTTTCAGTGTTCGGATGTACTCCTCAATCATGACTTTTCCATCCATCGAACCCTCTTTTTGTGTGGCAGTGCATATCAAATTTCATGCAAAACGCCTCCTTTTATCTTCCATGTTCGAAAACCATTTCGTTTTTCCTATTTTTCTGGAATCGTTTCGGATGGTTCCGCCGCGTTTTTTGGCGCGGCAGAATCGATAGTTTGTACCATATAACTTTATTTTACCACTTTTTCCACAAAAGAAAAAGAAATTTCTTCTGAAGATCTGGTAAATTTTCCTTAAGGAATGGAGTTTTTAGACAATTCCTGTTCTTTGTCCCTGTTTTTACCGTGTTCTTTTGCTATGATAAAACAGCTTATTTTACTTGATCGGAGGAACACATTATGAATTCACAGGACATCACCCGCGCACTGATCGACACAACAGTTGCACGCGCGATGGTGGAGATGGACGCAGATCCGAAACGCAGCGTCCGCAAGCTCTGCGATCTTGGCCGCCAGTTTTCCCGCGGCCGCTTTCAGAATCAGATTTTTGCCATTTTTCAGGATCTTCTGCGCAACGATGAAAGCCCGTATTATCAGGCGATCGACTTTCTGCTGCGCAGCAACGATCCGGAAGCGCTTCGTCAGTTCGGCATCAACATCGGCTACAACAGTTTTACCTACGGTGCGCAGATTCTGCGCCAGAAGCAGAAAAGAACTTTCCTTTGCTGTTCCCTGGGTTGTCAAGCTCCGTCTCGACAGCCGCATCCCGGACACTTACGATTCCTCGTTTTTTGCATCCGTGGTCAGAACCGGTCTGACATACGGCATCTACTCTTATCAGCTCCGCTCCATGGATCATCATGAGGATATGGAATCCTACCTTGCCGTTATCCAGTCGCATCCGGAATGCGCGTTTCTCTGGTTTCTTTCCGATACGCCGCTTACCGAAAAACAGCAGAAACTGCTTTTATCCTGCCCGAACCTGATGGTTTCTCTTCCAATTGATGCCCCCTCAACGGCTTCCATGGCAAAAGCCCTGCGCCGTCAGAAAACGCTGTTCGGTATGCACAAAGTCTATCAGGATGCAGATGCTGCCGCTTATCTGCTCTCTTTTGACCACCTGTATTCCCAGATGGAACAGAGTGTCTTTTTTCTTTCTGGTCGCAGATGATTCGTGCTCAAAAGAAAGTATCCGGGCTGTTTCCGATGTTGTTCAACAGTACCGCTTCACCCCCATACAGCCATTCTTCCCGATCGAAGTGCAGGAAGACTCCCGCAAAATTGAGCAGATTATCACCGCCAATCCGGCGTATCTGCTGCTTCTGCCGGATCACATGGCCCGCACACTCGATACGCCCACCGTTTCCTTTGAAGAGTTGTCTCTTCGGAATATATTTTACCGTGAACTGCTCGCAGATGCATAAAAGTACAGCCAAAGCGGAATTTTATTTCTTTGGTTCCGCTTTGGCTGCTATTTTTTCTGATGATCTGCATATCACTTCTTTCAGTTCTTCGACAAACGTTTCCGGTTCCAGCTCGCTTTCCATGGAAAACCAGCGCAGAACCGCGGTCAGAAGGCATCACAGAAGAACGTTACAAACAGTTTCTGATTCTGTACCTGAAAGAGATCCTGTACAAAAAACGCCATGACCGGCTCGAGCATCTCGTAAAAAGTAATCCTTAAAACTGTTCTGCCCTTCGATCCTCAGGGCACTCTGGTAAAATGCTTTATTCTGATAGAAAATATTGCAGACCGCCACCAGCACATCCCATTCATTCTCAAAGTTCTTTCCGCCCATGTTTGTCAGAAAGTCCACATAAAAGATCCAGTTTACCAGATCGTATTTATCTTTAAAATGATAATAAAGCTTTTCCGGTTCAGACCGCATTCCTCGCAGAGATCTGAAATACTGATTTTCGCAAAAGACTTGCATACCATCAATTTTTTCATTGCATCTGCAAGCGCACTCTTTGTACTGTTGGAATCCGCCATCTCTTCTCTCCCTCTCTTTTCGACCGTTTGTGCTATTATTCTACACCATCTTTTTCCTTTATGCAAGAAAAGCGCACCAGGAAAAGGCTGTATTTCCTTTTTTTCTGGCACGCTTTTTGCAATCATGCTTCTTCCGTTTTTCCATCTGCCTCCAGTGTGAACCAGAATGCCACACCGTTGTCGTAATTCTGGCAGCCGCACTGCTGCTGGAAGGAATCCATAATGGCTTTTACGATGGAAAGGCCGATGCCGCTTCCGCCGTATTCCCTTGTTCTCGCTTTGTCCACCTTGAAGAATTTCACCCATACCTTGTCGAGATCCTCCTCCGGGATCGGGTCCCCGGTATTGAAAACGGTTGTCTTTACGACATTCCCTTCTTTTTGCAGCTGATCTCAATCGTGTGGTCGTAGTCCAGATGGTTGAGGGCATTCGTCAGATAGTTGGTGATAACCTCCTCGACTTTGAATTCATCGCCCCAGACATAGAGCGGGTCGCCGCCGGTAAAGAGCACTTTTGCCTCTTTCTGGCGGATCAGGATGTCGGAGGACTGCAGCACGCCTTTGATCACGGCGTTCAGATCGAACCGTTCCATATTGACCTGATCCTCACCGAACTCGAGTTGGTTCAGGTTCAGGAGTTTTTTGACCATCTCGTTCATCTTTGCCGCCTCGTCGATGATGACATCGCAGTAGAACTCGCGGCTTTCCTCATCGTCGTTGATGTTGTCTTTCAGGCCTTCCGCATAACCCTGAATCAGAGCGATCGGGGTTTTCAGCTCATGTGTGACATTTGAGAGAAACTCGCGGCGCATTTCATCAATCTGCGTTTTTTGTCAATATCTTTCTGCAGCTCAACGTTCGCACTTTTCAGCTCGAAATCGCCTGCTCAAGCTGTTCGGACATGACATTGAAGTTGTTTCCAAGCTCGCCGATCTCGTCTTTTCCGCCGCTCACGTAGCGGGCATCGAAGTCAAGGGCTGCCATTTTTTCGAAATTTCGGTCAGCTCCTGCACCGGACGGACGATCTGGCGGGTGATGATCCAGATCACAATGGCACCGATGATGATGATCGGAATGCCGATAAAGAGGTAAAACTGGTTGGAAAGGCCGACCGCATCCGTGATGCTCTCCAGCGGGCATCTTGCAAAGTAGCAGTTTCCATTGTCAAACCAGCCGATGATCTGCAGATACTCGGCATCGGCGTGGCTGTCGTAGAATTTCTGGATCTGATAGTTGTCTTTGCTGTCAACGACTTTGGTATTTGCCTGCTCGTTTCCGCTGATCAGGCCGAAGATCAGGGTCTGGAGGCTCTGGCGGTCGGTTGCGTTGGAATAGACGAAGCTGCTGAGCTCCGGTCCGGTGATAATGACTTTCAGGTTGTTGTTAACGCAGAACTGCTCGAAGGTATCAGGGATATTGTCGCTGTCTCCGCCTGTCGCATTCAGTTTCTGAAAGCTCTCTGCCAGAATGTGTTCTTTATCCCGGATATAAAAGGACCCGAGAAAGAAGTAATTGATCAGGCCGATGATAAGCAGGGTAGCTGCCATGGTCGCAATAAAAGTGTAGGCAATTCGTTTTTGACGGAGTGTTTTCTTCCCTTTTGTGGCATTTTCAAGTGAAACCGGTGCTTTTTTCTCCGTCTGGTTTCCCATTGTCACACGGGAATCTTCTGCAGGTATCTCCATGGAAGTCTCATTTTGTTTTTCTGTTCCGTTCATGATTCGTCCGCCTCGAATTTATAGCCCATGCCCCAGATGGTCTTGATTAAATCGCCTTTGTCGCCCATTTTACTGCGAAGTTTTTTGACGTGGGTGTCGATGGTGCGGGCGTCGCCGTAGTAGTCGTAGTTCCAGACGTTGTTCAGGATTTTTCTCTGGAGAGGGCGATTCCCTGGTTTTCGAGGAAGTAGGTGAGGAGTTCGAATTCTTTATAGCTTAACTCCATTGGTTTTCCGTCAATGGATGCCATGTGGGCGGCTTTGTCGATGCGGATGCCGCCGGCTTCTAATACGTCGTCTTCGCCGGTTTTTGCCGCTGCGGCGCAGGATGGCCTCGACGCGGGCGACGAGGATTTTCGGGGAAAATGGTTTGGAGATGTATTCGTCTACGCCGAGGTCAAAGCCGAGGAGTTCGTCGCGTTCTTCGCTTTTGGCGGTGAGCATGATGATCGGGACTTTGGAGTTCTGGCGGATTTCGCGGCAGACCTGCCAGCCGTCCATTTTGGGCATCATGACGTCGAGGATGATGAGGGCGATGTCTTTCTGGGCGTAGAAGGTGTCTACAGCCTGTTCGCCGTCACCGGCTTCGATGACGTCGTATCCGGCTTTTACTAAGAAATCTTTGACGAGTTTGCGCATGCGGCTTTCGTCGTCTACTACTAGGATTTTTAATTTTTCCATGATTTTGAAAGTCTCCTTTATATGACGGACGGAAAACGCCCGGCTGCCCGCCCGCTCGTGGGTTTTATATTTAGCAATTACGGTTCGCACGCAGGATACTGCCATTTGAGAACGAAGCCCAAAGGATTCACGAATCTGATAATAAGTATCTTCCTGCACGCTGTACCTACTAAGATTATGAGTTTTATAAATGTAATCAGACACATAATTACAGGCATCAGAATAAGCCTTCATAGTATCGCAGAGTATTTGCTTATCAGAAGAATTAAATAAAATCTGAAGTTTTGCTGTAATAGTCTGTTGCATTTAAAGTTTCTCACTTTCTTCACCAATAATACTATAACATATATTTCGGTGAAGAGCAATACAATAGCAAAAAAAAGTACGCCGCTAAATCGGGCATTCCACGACTTATAGAAGTCGGAGCTTTCTGCCCTGCGGCGTTGGTGAAATGGGGTGAGCTTATTTTTATCATATGTGAGGGAAAACTTTTATTTTGAAGAATCGGGATGAATTTAAGATAGAAGAACCCCGGGAGGTGTATTCCCCGGGTGGGTGGCTTGGTTATTCTGGCTGGTCATAGATAATTCGATTTTCTTTGCGGGCGTGGATTGGGGTTTCTTTTGGCGATGTAGATGGAGCCGATGCCGAGGTCTGCGGCTTCGAGCATCAGGTTCTGGGCAGCAACGCAGCAGTCCTGCACATCATTTGGATAGGTGTGCGGTGTGAAGAGATAGACGACGGTCGGTACATCATAAAAGGTAACTGCCCCTCATATCTTATGATCTTTGTTTTCTTTTCCTCGCTTTCTGTGATCTTCTTCTATTTTTTCTTTCCAGCGTCGATCCAGGAGTGCATTGCACCGAACGGTGGTAATTAAGCTTCTCCGATTGCCTCATAGTTCAGCGCTGTTCCTTTTGCATCGCATTTATACGTTACTGCCCGTTCTTCCTCTATACCGAAGTTTTTTGCTGTTTCCACCGCATCGATGTTTGCTCCCAGAAACAGAAATTCCCAGCCGTAGCGGGTTTTCTGACGCTGGAGCATCTGACGGATCTGGTTGCTGTTGAAAAGGTGGATTGCTCCGCCGATGGCGTCAAAAAGCGCTGTGCATCCGCCCACCGTGTAATCATCATGTTCGCTCATCTGCGGGATTTTCTGGATTTCAATCCGGTCATAAAGGACCTTGGTTTCGTCATCAAACAGTACGGTCGATACCAGTACTTTTTCCTTTTTGTTTTCTCTGTTTGTTGATCATGGCATTGAAGCCGCCGATGGTATCGCGCTCCAAGCCGCTCATGGAACCGCTGCGGTCCAGAATAAAACAAGTTCTGTAACTTTTTCCGGTTTGTTTCCGGTGATATTTTCTGAAGCTGAACAGGCGACATTTTTTCAATACCATATTTAAAGTTTTCTATTATACGCCAAGAATTTGATTCGTGTACTGGAACAGTACCACATTTAACTGCATGATATCATACTGGTGATCCAGAATTGCCTTCTTTTACGATCAAATCAAATTTACTGCTCGGACTGAAGGCCCAGTCGGCACGCGCCATCAGATCAACGGCCTGCTCCAGGTTCAGTTTCAGCGCAATACAAAAAGCGCCATCACCGTTTTCTTTTTCGGATGATAACCGGCATCACACTGGATTTTTTTCCATGGAAAAGTGTTTTCGATCCAGGTTCGCAGCTTTCAGATCTCTTTTTATTTTCCATGCCGGACTGTCCGATCAGTTCAAATAATCGCTCATGAAATGTCGGCCCAAGCTGATCCAGTTCTTCTTCCAGAGAGCGTTTGACGGCATTCTTTCTGGCTCTGGCAGCAGAGGTGCTGCATCACAAAATATTTCCTCCTGCGCCAGAATCCTGCTTTCGAAGCAGCGCCTGTTCTCCTCTTCTCTGGCGCAACGACTCCGCCTGCTTTTGAATTCATCTTCGAATACTCGTAAACTTTCGCGATGCTCTTTCACATAATTCGCATCAATGTACGAGTCAATCTCTCCAACCATCTGCCTGGAAAGCTGAAATGCTTTTTTTATCAAACACGACCAAAATAATCTGCATTTATATCTGCCTGTGTTTATGCTGCTTTTTGCAGTTCCATTTCTGAAATTAGTTCTCTCAGATCTGCATAAACACATGAGGTTCTACGCTTTACTGCAGGAACTTTTGCCTCCAGCAAAGACCTTTCCGTTGCCGGTAAGGGTTTTAAATTTTCACGGATAAAATATCTTGCTCCGATATTATACGATGCTGACAAATCACAGTTGTATCTTTTTCCAGTCTGAAACGTACACAGACGATGATCCCGTGTATCACGGTCAATCTCTCCTGATCCATCAAAGGCAAGCCTGCTCGTGTTCCAGGCACAAATCCGGGAAATTCGGATTCCCTTTCTGTGTGCCTGCTGTCCGCACCGTTTCTGGATATCACGTTTTCTCCACATCTGCAGTTTCTGCTTTTTCTTCCCGGAAAGTTTTCCTTTCATTTCCAGATATTCGAAAACAATCACATCTGCCTTATTTTCTGATGCATAAAAAACGATTTCCTTTGCAATTTTTCTGCCAAGCTCTGTATTCAGACGTTTTGCATATGCCCATCTTCCCTGCGCCTGACGCGATCCATGTTCCCGCTGAAATCTTCGGATCCGCCCCAGCACACGGTACGTCCGGTCTTTGTCACTGGAAAAGTTAATAAACTTTCTTCCCCAGGATAGTTCCGTCTGGACGCATGATGGTACAGACTGCATCCGTATTGATGCCGAGATCCACACTGCAGATCGTTTGTTCTTTGACAGGTGTCCGGTTTAAAGATACCTCTTCCGCATACGTAAAACGCGGAAATATTTGTCGTGCTTTTTCTCCAATGTTGGCGCCGAAGCTTTTTTGCCCGACCAGTGTTTTCTTAAATATTCCATATCCGTATGTTTCAGCCGCGCAGCAAACCATTTCCAGTCATGGCCATCGTACAGTTTTAAAAAGGCCGCATCTTTCTCTTCTGTGTTTTTCACGGTACATGACATCGTGGTAAAAAACAGGCATGGCATACTGCTCACTTTTCAGATACGGCTTTCCTGTTTTCTGTCCCTCTGCTTTCCACTGTTCCAGACGCGTCCGATAAGAAGATACACTCCCAAGCGCATGCTGGACTGCCGCCCGTCTGAAATAGGATGGCATCTTGGGAAAGCAGAAATCAAAATCAAACCGGGCCGGATTCCGTTTCGTTGTATGCACCAGATGTTCCGCTGCATTGAAACGTTTCTTACTTTCCTCAATTTTGACCAGTTCTTCCCATACAGATTCATACACTTCGACCAGATAGCGGACAGCAGAACGAATCTCCAATGTCTGGCTGATTGGAATATTTTGTTTTCGTAATTCTACACCATAACTGGATATGATTTTCATTCGCTTTTTCCTCCGGGTTTTAACGGGATTTTTCCTTCTGCCCTTCTATGTAAGCAAGTACCTGTTCACGGCTCCGGTCACTGACCGTTACAGCACAATAAGACGGATTCCACAAATGTCCTCCCCACAACTCTTTCTTTAGCTCTGGATGCAAAAGGAACATCTGGCGCGCAAGATTTCCTTTCATAATTTTGATCATATCCGAAATATAAAACTGTGGTTTGCAGTCGACCAACAAATGGATATGATCTGGCATAACCTCCATTGCCAGAATCTGAAATTTATATTCCTGTGCAAGACTTTCCAGCATTTCTTTGCATTCCACATCAATTCCGTCTTTTAAAACCTTCTTTTTCTGTACTTTGTACACCAGACCAGATGATACTGCAATATTACTTTATATCAAACATTTGTTCCTCTTTTGAGTTTTTTGCCGCCTAAAATAATAATAGTTTTTTGCAACAGAACAAATGTTTATCTGTAAAATTGTTTTAAGTCTCTTGTTTCCAACGGATAGGAAGAAAATTAGATTAAATCCTCAAATCTACTTTTTCAGCCCCATTAACCGGCTTTTTGCACACCACTCTTTCAGCCCCATTACTTTTTGCACACCGCCATCAATGCAATACAGTCATACGTTCCGCCGACACCGTTGTGAAAGTTCTTTTTTCCGCCGAGATCCGTCCTGTAATCTTTCAGAAAATCCACATACTGCTCCTGCACCTGCGTCCAGACACTTTCCTGCTCTCCTTTTGGATAATGAAGCGCAATTTTTTCCTGAATTTCCTTTTTACACGCCTCTGAATACAGCACATGACACGTCCGGTCAAATACAAGTTTCCTGCTAGCAATGGTATTCGCCGGTATCGTCTCCGGTGCCGCGTCTGCTGTCATTACGCCTGCATTTGGTACTTTGCGGTCCGTAATGGAACATTTTTCTGTCCACCCGCTCCTCATTTCCCTCGTCTGCGATGTTTCGCCAACGTCCTCTACTTTGCCTGTATGATGGCATCGTTCGTGCTCGGCATCACACTTGGCTTCAACCTGATGGAGGAGACCAGTTATCTGGCGCGCATTTCTTTCCTATTTGACCACACGATGACCAAAGTCGGCCTACAGGGCAAGACGATCATGCCGTTTTTCATGGGCCTTGGCTGCACCATCGCCGGCACAACCGGCACGCGCGTTGTAGATAACTGGGGCCAGCGTGTTCTTGCCATCGCAATGTCATGGGCAGTTCCCTCTCCCCAACGGATGAACGTGTCGGACTGATCATGGAACTTCCGCCATACCACAGACCGGACTTTCGCAATATTTTCTATGTGACCTTCCGCCGCACCCTGATATTTTCTGGCGGGCTCTGCGTGTCATCACAATCGTTTCCGTCGTCTTTTTTGCTCTGACATATGGATTCGGCGGCACAGCAGAAAACAGTATTTTATACCATCTCGGTGTGATTATCGAACCGGTGACGATGTTCTTTTGGTCTGAAATGGCAGGCATTTCTGGCATTCTGTGCGTCGGCAATCTCGAAGGAGTCCCTGCTCGGCGTCCTGAATACGCTGTACGGTGCGAGCGGAAGCCTTGTCAGCTCCACTTTTGGAGCCAAAGCAGCGGGCAGCTCCGCCGATATCTCTGCGATTCTATCTGCCAACTTTACGAAGCCGGAAGGACTCGCCTTTATCTTTGCCATCAGCTTCAATATGCCGTGCGTCAGCGCACTTGCCGCAACGGCACGCGAAACACATTCGGTGAAATGGACGGCAAAAATTGGTGCCTTCAACACCACGGCAGCACTGCTTCGTTTCCTGCATCGTATACCATATCGGACTGCTGATTTTCTGATTTTTAAAGCAAAAAAACTGTTCTCTGAAATTTTATGGATCCCAGAGAACAATTTTTTTGCCAAGCATATCAATAATCGGTCCAGTGGACTATATCATTTCTACGAAATCCGAACTTTCCTATCAGTCAAAAAACGGGCAGATCTTTTTCTCTGATCTGCCCATATATTTTGTCCCACTTTCCATTGGCATCCACATAATACTTATTCTGATCTACCCATTCGATACCGCCATGGTTCCATCTGCTTTTACATAATACATTCCATCGATCCACTTCGATGTCTGCATTACGCCTTTTCCATCCAGATAATACCACTTTTCACTGACTTTCTGCCAACCGGTTTTCATCATACCGCTGCTGTCCAGGTAGTACCAAGTTCCACCAATCTTCTGCCAGTTTGTCTGCATTACACCGTCTTTGTTCAGGTAATACCATGCTCCGCTGATCTTCTGCCAGCCGGTCTGCATCACGCCGTCTTTTGTTCAGATAGTACCTTTTCCCTTCGAGCTTCTGCCAGCCCGTCTGCATCACGCCGCTGTTATTCAGGTAATACCATTTTCCTCCGAGCTTCTGCCAGCCTTTCTGCATCGCACCACTCTTATTCAGGTAGTACCATTTGCCGCCGTCTTTCTGCCAGCCCGTTTTCATGATACCATCCGAGCCAAACAGATACCAGTTTTTATCCAGCCACTTTGCCAGCCGGTCTGCATCACGCCGTTTTTGTTCAGATAGTACCATTTCCCTTCGAGCTTCTGCCAGCCCCGTCAGCATCACGCCGCTGTTATTCAGGTAATACCATTTTCCTCCGAGCTTCTGCCAGCCTTTCTGCATCGCACCACTCTTATTCAGGTAGTACCATTTGCCGCCGTCTTTCTGCCAGCCTGTTTTCATGATACCATCCGAACCAAACAGATACCAGTTTTTATCCAGCCACTGCCAGCCTGTCAGTTTTGTGCCGTTTTTGTAATAGACCCAGCCATCTGCGGTCTGAGACCAGCCATTCAGCTCAGAGTCCAGATCCATATGATAGTAATTATATCCATTCTCCTCCGAATACACTTCCACATAAAGTGTACTGCTCTCTCATCATAAGTCCCTGCAGTTCTCCACTGATTTCACTTGCTGGAAAGTTCATAAAAATTCTCTACATTTCCATTT
>VOFC01004537.1_pt1 | contig 12827 bp, 14 predicted proteins | sample 5384161 | NCBI WGS metagenome assembly VOFC01 (sample SAMN12384722, study PRJNA508395) | human gut metagenome | isolation source: healthy gut B | host: Homo sapiens | reverse complement strand
GGCTTCACAAGGTCTTCCAGCGTGGTATGAACTCAATGGCGCTGCGGATGAGCTGGCTTTCCCGGTCGGTCAGCTCGCCGTCGTTCTCGGCCTCGCTGACCATGGTCATCAGCTCACCCTCAGTGATGGTGTCCTCCTCGGTGCTGCGGATGAAATGCCCCAACAGGCGCTTCCACTGGGTGAACAGCCAGGTCAGCGGGGTGAACAGGATCATGAGCAGGTTCAAAAAGGGCGAAACCGCCGTGGCAACCGTCTCCGGCATCTCCTTTGCAAGGCTCTTGGGGGTCACCTCGCCAAAGATCAGAACCACAATGGTCAGCACGAAGGTGGACACCGTCGCGCCCCGCTCCGGGTCCAGCAGGCGGGTGAACAGCACTGTGCCAATGGGCCGAATCGCCGTCCTCGGCGCGGCTTTTCAGGCGGATCTGGTTCAGGGAAGAAAATGCGGTCTCAGAGGCGGAGAAAAAGGCGGAAAATGCCACCAGAATGATCAGCGCCGCCAAAAGCGTAATACTGCCATCGTCCATAAAAAGGGAAATCACACTCAACTTTCTGTTTTTTTGATTAAAGAACAGACTCCCTCAGTCTGCTTCGCAACCAACCAGCTCCCTCAAAGAGGGAGCCTTGCCGCGCGATGACGGAAGGAGTTCTTTCCGTATACAAAAATGTGCTCCCCATCGTTGCTGTTCCGCGATGAAAAGCACATCAATGTTATTTGTAATCATACCATATTCTGTACGGTGGTGCAAGCTTTCTTGCCGCAAAGTCCGTACAGAACAGGTAAAATTTACATTATCGCAGGGTCAAAGCGCCATTCTCGCAGTCTACCGTCAGGGTGTTGCCCTCGGTATAGCTGCCCTGAATGATGGCCTTGGCGATCAGGGTCTCCACGCGGCTCTGGATGAACCGCTTGATGGGACGTGCGCCATACACGCTGTCGTAAGCAGAATCGATGATGAAGTCCTTGGCAGCGGTGGTGACCTCCAGCTTGAGGTGCTTGCCCTCGTCCATGCGCTTGCGCAGATCCTGCAGCTGCAGATCCACGATCCTGCGCATCTCGTCCTTGGTCAGGCTCTTGTAGTAGACGATCTCATCCAGACGGTTCAGAAATTCGGGGCGGAACTTGCTCTTCAGCAGCTGGTCGATCTGGTGCTTTGCTTCCTCGCTCAGCTCGTTGGAACCGTTGGCACGGCGCTGCTCCAGATCGTTCAGGATGATGTCGCTGCCCAGATTGGAGGTGAGGATGATGACCGTGTTCTTGAAGTCCACGGTGCGGCCCTGACTGTCGGTGATGCGGCCATCGTCCAGCACCTGCAGCAGGATGTTGAACACATCGGGGTGGGCTTTTTCCACCTCATCGAACAGCACCACGCTGTAGGGCTTGCGGCGCACAGCCTCAGTCAGCTGGCCGCCCTCTTCGTAACCGACGTATCCCGGAGGCGCGCCGATCAGACGGCTGACGCTGAACTTCTCCATATACTCGGTCATATCGATTCGCACCATGTTGCGCTCGTCGTCAAACAGGGCCTGTGCCAGTGCCTTGGCCAGCTCAGTCTTGCCCACGCCGGTGGGGCCGAGGAACAGGAAGCTGCCGATGGGGCGGTTGGGGTTGGCGATACCGGCGCGGCTGCGCAGGATGGCCTCGCTCACCTTGGTCACAGCCTCGTCCTGACCGATGACCCGCTGGTGCAGCACATCGTCCAGATGCAGCAGCTTTTCGCGCTCGCCCTCCACCAGCTTCTCCACCGGAATGCCGGTCCAGCGGGCCACGATGCGGGCGATCTCCTCATCGGTCACGCGGTCACGCAGCAGGCTGTCCTCCTTCTTGGCGGCGGCGATCTTCTCTTCCTCTTCCAGCTGTTTCTGCAGCTGGGGCAGCTTGCCGTATTTCAGCTCAGCAGCCTTGTTCAGGTCGTACTCGCGCTGAGCCTTTTCAATGTCGGCGTTGGTCTGCTCGATCTGCTCACGCAGGGATTGCACCTTGCCGATGGCGTTCTTCTCGTTCTCCCACTTTGCCTTCATGCTGCGGAACTTGTCCTGCAGCTCGGCCAGCTCCTTTTCCAGATCCTTCAGGCGGCTCTGGCTCAGGGCATCGGTCTCCTTTTTTTCAGGCTCACCTGCTCGATCTGCAGCTGGGTGATGCGGTGGGCCAGATCGTCCATCTCGCTGGGCATGCTGTCCATCTCGGTCTTGATCATGGCGCAGGCTTCATCCACAAGGTCGATGGCCTTATCCGGCAGGAAACGATCCGTGATATAGCGGTCGGAAAGGGTGGCAGCGGCGATCAGGGCGCTGTCGTTGATCTTCACGCCGTGGAACACCTCGTAGCGTTCCTTCAGGCCGCGCAGGATGGAGATCGTGTCCTCCACGGTGGGTTCGTCCACCTGCACCGGCTGGAAGCGGCGCTCCAGAGCGGGGTCTTTCTCGATATACTGGCGGTACTCATCCAGCGTGGTAGCGCCGATGCAGTGCAGCTCGCCCCGGGCCAGCATGGGCTTGAGCAGGTTGCCTGCGTCCATGGCGCCGTCGGTCTTGCCGGCGCCCACGATGGTGTGCAGCTCATCGATGAAGAGGATGATCTTGCCCTCGCTCTGCTGCACCTCGTTCAGCACGGCCTTCAGCCGTTCCTCAAACTCGCCGCGGTACTTTGCACCGGCCACCAGGGCGCCCATGTCCAGACTGAACACGATGCGATCCTTCAGGTTTTCGGGCACATCGCCGCGCACGATACGCTGGGCAAGGCCTTCTGCAATGGCGGTTTTGCCTACGCCGGGCTCGCCGATCAGGCAGGGGTTGTTCTTGGTCTTACGGGACAGGATGCGGATCACGTTGCGGATCTCCTGATCACGGCCGATGACGGGGTCCAGCTTCTGCTTGCGGGCAAGGTCTACCAGATCCTGACCATACTTCTGCAGGGCGTTGTAGGTCTCCTCGGGATTGTCGTTGGTGACGCGCTGGTTGCCGCGCACTGCTGTGAGCTGCTGCAGGAACTTATCTTTCGTGATGCTGAACGCACGGAACAACTCGGTGGTGTTCTGGGTCTGCTCGTCCAGCAGACCCAGGGAACACATGCTCCACGCTGATATAGTCGTCCTTCATGGCCTTGGCTTCTCGGGCGGCGGCGCTGAGCACCTTATCGGCAGCCTGCGAGATATAGACCTTGTCGGGGTCACGGCCGGAGCCGGAGACCCGGGGCAAAGCCGAAAGCTTTTCAGCCACGGCGGCAGAAAAGCTGCCGGGATCAACATTCAGCTTCTGCAGCAGCTGCGGGATCAGGCCCTGCTCCTGCGAAGCGAGGGCGTGCACTATTCTTCAGTTGTTTCACGGTTTCAAGCACCTCCTGCCGAACTGGTTTTACTCGTTTTAGCACTCTATCTGTTCGACTGCTAAAACTATACTCCTGTTTTCCCACTTTGTCAATAGGGTTCATAAAAAGTTTGCAAATCATAATTTTTGCTAGAAAAAACACGCAGCCTTGCCATACCGTTCGTCGCGTAAGCGACTTAAAATCGGCGCAACACAAAAAAATCCTCTAGCGCAGCGACTTGGATTTTTTGTATGGAGCCCATCCGCTTTGGGATTATTAAGGGCGAGCAGCCCTTAGTTTGCAACGGCGACGACCGCGGCCAGCGGCCGAAACAGGGAGGAGCTGTTGGGGCAGCGGCCTGCAGGATGCGAGTGCCACGCAAGGCACGAAGCAGACGCAGGGAGCCGCAACCCGCCGCCTCCCGCGCCTCGAAAGTAGCGGAGACCTTGCCGCGCTGAACACGCGGCATTTGCTGCGCAAACCGGTCTGCGGCTTAAAAAGCCCCACTGGGGCTTTCATGCCCTGCGGGCACCGCCGTCCTTTCTGGTTCTCTTTTGGCACGCAAAAGAGAACTTATCCGGTGGAGAAGAATTGCATAAAAGTCAAGAAATCTGTTCCACTCGAATACGCTCTGTATGGGAAGCATTGCTCTAAAAAAAGAACCCCAAAAAATCCATAGATTTTCTGGAGTTCAAAAATTCATATAATGTGATCTCAGCCCTGCTTTTTCCAGCGGCGCATCACGCCCATGCCCAGCGCATAGGGGCCGGTGTGCACGGCAATGGTGCAGCCGATCTGCAGCAGGCCCACTTCGCACTGTGCGCCGGGGTACTTTGCACGCAGGGCCGCGCGGGTCTGCATCCACAGGCGCTTGCCTTCCTCTTCGTCGTAGCCGTAGCCTACGGTGATGCGGTAGTCGTCCGGGGTGCCGCCGTGGGCATCCAGATAGTTCATCAGCTGTTCCAGCGCTTTTTCAAAGCTCTTCTGTCGGCCGCGTGCCACGCCGCCGGAGAAGATCTCGCCATCCTTGAACAGGATCATCGGCTTGATGCCCAGCATGTTGGCTGCACGGCCCGTCACCTTGCCAATGCGGCCGCCCTTAATGAGATAGTCCAGATTGCCTACCGTGAAGAAGATCTGGTTGGTAGCTTTCTCTGCTTCCAGCCATGTCACGGTCTCGTCCAGCGTGCAGCCTGCGTCCCGCATGGCCACGGCGTTTTCCACCATGGTGGACTCGGTAACGGTAGCCGCCGCGCTGTCAATGACCTCAATGCGGGCATCGGGGAAATCTTCCACCAGATCCCGGGCATTGCGGGCGCTGCCCACACAGCCGCTCATCTTGCTGGTGAACACCAGACACAGCACATCCCGGCCAGCAGCAGCATGGGCACGGAATGCCTGCTCAAAGTCCTCAATGGAAGCAAGGCTGGTTTTTGGGGTAGGCCGAAGGGTTGTCCACCATGAACTGGTAGAAGGCCGTAGCGGCTTGCCACCAGATCGATGGGGCCAACGCGGCGGGGACGGCCGGTGGCTGCACCGTACTCGTGGCCAGCCTCACGCAGGTCGTGCTTTTCCTCTTCGGTCATAGCCAGCTCGGCAGCGAAGGGGCCGTCACCCACGCAGGAGGAGTAAGCCTTCATCACGCCGATGGAGTTGTGCAGCTTGTGGCCCGGGATACCTGCGCCGATGGGAGCGTAAGCACCGATGACGTTGGAAGAGGTGGTATAGGGGTAAATGCCGAAATCGATGTCGCGCAGAGCGCCCAGCTGAGCCTCGAACAGGACCTTCTTGCCTGCAGCGTCTGCATCGGCCAGATACTGGCCCACATCGCAGATGTAATCCTTGAAGATGGCGGCATACTTTTCGAGCCATGCCCACATCTCATCCACGCTGATGGGAGCTGCGTTGTAGCTGCCCTCCATGACCAGATTCTTGGAATCCACCATGGTGACCAGGCGCTTCTTCACAGCGTCGTCCAGATGCAGCAGGTCGCCCATGCGCAGGGTCTTCTTCATGTACTTGTCGCCGTAAGCGTAGGCAATGCCGCGCTTGGTGGAGCCGAACTGTGCGCCGGTCTTGGACAGACGTGCTTCTTCCAGACCGTCCTGCTCCACATGGTAGGGCATGGTGATGGTTGCACGGTCGGAGATCTTCAGGTTTGCACATTGAACAGGTTTTCGACGATGCCGCCGAAGCCCATGAAGGACAGGCTGGTGATTGCAGCTGCGATCAGGGTGATGGGCAGGCCCTTTGAAGGGTGCCGGGGGATCGCAGGCTTCCACGCGCTTACGCACGCCGCTGAACATGACCATGGCCAGCATAAAGCCGCAGCCTGCGCCGATGGCACAGATCAGAGCCTCGATGTAGGCGTAGCCGAAGCCGTGTGCAGCCACATCGGCGCCGTAGTCGCCCACGACCAGAATGGTAACAGCCAGCACGCAGCAGTTGGTGGTGATCAGGGGCAGATAAACGCCCAGCGAGTTATACAGTGCAACGATGTACTTCTTGAGGAAGATCTCGATGAACTGCACCAGCACAGCGATGACTAGAATGAACACGATGGTCTGCAGGTAGCTCAGACCAGCCGGGTCCAGAATGAAGATCTGGATGGGGAAGGTAACGGCCGTTGCCATGAACATGACGAAGATGACAGCACCGGACATACCAACAGCGGAATCCAGCTTTTTGGAAACACCGCGGAACGGGCAGATACCGTAGAACTTCACCAGCACATAGTTGTTGACAAGGATCATGCTGAAGAAGATCGCAGCGAGTTTGACGAGCATCTTATTCCGCCTCCTTCTTCAGATTGTCAAGATCACAGCAGCTCTTGCGCTCGATGCGGGCGTCCAGCTTGCCTTCCAGCCACACACAGCCGGCCATCAACAGGCCAAAGCAGAAGAATGCACCGGGAGCCTGCGTCATGATGGAGACCTTGGCAACGCTTTCCGGAATGATCTGGAAGCCCAGCCAAGTGCCGCTGCCCAAGGTCTCGCGGATGGAGGCCATCAGAGTAGCGGTGAGGGTGTAGCCGAGGCCCATGCCCACGCCGTCCAGTGCGGAATCCACCACATTGTTCTTGCAGGCGAACATCTCGGCACGGCCCAGAATGATACAGTTGACAACGATCAGGGGCAGGAACACGCCCAGTGCGTTGTACAGGCTTTCCATGTAGGCCTGCATGAACATCTGCACGATGGTCACGAAGCCTGCAATGATGACGATGTAGCAGGGCAGATGCACCTTGCCGGGGATGACTTTCCGCAGCAGGGAGATCATGATATTGGAGCACACCAGCACGAAGGTGAAGGCGGCGCCCATGCCCAGTGCGCTGGAAACTGCCGTGGTAACGGCCAGAATGGAGCAGGTGCCCAGAACCAGACGCAGAACAGGGTTTTCTTTGATGATGCCGTTGGTAAGGATGCTTACCTTGGACTTATTTTCTTGTGCCATTTCTTACCAACCTCCTTTTATGCCAGCTCGTTGAAGCAGTTGATACAATCATTGATGGCAGCAAACAGAGCGGTGGACGAAATGGTTGCGCCACTGTACGCATCGAAATCCTGATTCATCACAATGTTCTTGGTGCCGTCCATGCCGTTGAACTGTGCCAGGAAGTCATCGGTGGACACATTGGAGCCGATGCCCTTGGTCTGGGTAGAAGCGTCTACCCAGATGCCGGTCTCGGCACCGTTGGCGTCAAAGCCCATGATGACGGTCAGGATGCCGCCGTCAAAGCCCTTTTCCTCGGCCTTGATGGCAATGCCGCCATCAGGAGCCTTTACCACGCCGGTAACATTGGCGGTGGTGTAATCGGTCACTTCCTCCAGCGTAGCTGCGTCCGAAACAGAGGGCATCACGCTGACATAAGCAGCCGGGTGGTGCGGCGGGTGTTCTCCTTGATAACGGGAGCGGTCATGCCGTTCACCAGAGCCAGCAGCAGGCTGACGATCAGAGAGATGACGGTCAGCACAACGATCGGCTTACCGGTGGTTTCCCAGCTGGAATTTGCAGTCTTACTCATTTGCCAGCACCCTCCTTCGCTTTCTTTGCAGGCTTCACATAGCCATACGGGGTCTGACGGGTCAGATCATTGATGTACGGAACCCACAGGTTCATGAACAGCAGCGCGAAGGACACGCCCTCGGTGTAGCTGCCCCAGTAGCGAATAGCAAAGGTAACGATGCCAAGGCACACGCCGTACACCAGCTTGCCCTTCAGGGTAAAGGGGCTGGTAACGTAGTCGGTAGCCATGAACACAGCGCCGAACAGCAGGCCGCCGCTCAGCACGGCAACCAGTGCGCTGTGCAGATCCTTGGTAGCGATCAGGTAGAACACGAACACGCTGCCAACGTAGGAAGCCGGAATGGCGATGCTGATGGTCTTGGTAGCCACCAGATAGATCAGACCCAGCACGATAGCCAGTGCGCAGGTCTCGCCCAGCACACCGCCGTGGATGCCCATGAACAGATCCAGCAGGCTCAGCTTGGAGGGATCTGCCACAGCCAGCGGGGTAGCCTTGGACAGCTGATCCACCGCTGCATCCGGGAACACCCACTTATTCATGGAACCGGCAAAGCTGATAAACAGCACGATACGACCCACCAGAGCGGGGTTTGCAAAGTTCATGCCAATGCCGCCGAACAGCTGCTTGACAACGATAATAGCCACCAGATCGCCGATGATCAGCTGACCGATGGGCATACCCACGGGCACGTTCATGGCAAGAATGATGCCGGTGACCACAGCGGACAGGTCACTGATGGGGTTTGCACGCTTCAGCAGCTTGCAGTACAGCCACTCAAAGGCCACACAGGCTACCACGGAAACGGCGGTGACCAGCAGGGCGCGCACGCCGAAAATGATCGCAGAGGCAACCACGCAGGGGCACAGTGCAACGATCACGTTAGCCATCAGGCTCTGGGTGGTCTCATCACTGCGGACGTGCGGGGAAGCCGAAACAATAAGCTTCGTATCCATTACTTATTGCCTCCTTTTTTGATTTCGGCAAGATAGAAGGCCTTGGCCAGACTCATCATCTGGGTAACAGGGCGCTTTGCCGGGCAGACGAAGGAGCAGCTGCCGCAGTTGAAGCAGTAGTCAGCGTGCAGCTTGCCCAGCTCCTGCACATCGCGGGCGGCGTAGGCCTGATTTACCTCCACGGGCTCCAGACCCATGGGGCAGTACTCCACGCAGCGGCCGCAGCGGATGCAGGGGTTGACCTGTGCGGGCTGTGCAGCTGCCTTGCTCAGCAGGATCAGACCGGAAGTGGTCTTGGTGGTGGGGTAGGAAAGGTTCTCCACAGCGGGGCCCATCATGGCACCGCCGGCAACCACCTTGCCCAGCTCGCCCTTCACGCCCACATAGTCCAGAATATCCTGATAAGCGGTGCCCACGGGCACAACAACGTTCTGGGGCTTTGCGCAGGCATCGCCGTCCACGGTGATGGTACGCTGGACCACCGGCATACCGGTAGCCAGATACTTGCCCAGCGTGGAAACACTGGTCACGTTCATCACGATGGCGCCTGCATCGGCGGGCAGACCGCCGTGGGGCACCTCGCGGCCGAGGCACTTCTCAATGAGGATCAGCTCTGCGCCGGTGCCGTAAACACTGGGCAGGGGCTTGACTTCGATGGTGCTGTCGTCCTTGGTCTTTTTTGCACAGCAGGTCGATGCACTCGGGCTTGTTGTTCTCAATGCCGATGATGCACTTCGGGATGCCGGTATACTGCAGCACAGCCTTGATGCCGCGGATGATATCATCGCTGCACTCCAGCATCTCCTGCGTGTCGCTGGTCAGCCACACCTCGCACTCGGAGGCGTTGATCAGTAGGGTATCCACCTTCTGCTTGGGCTGCAGTTTCACATCGGTGGGGAAGCCTGCGCCGCCCAGACCGACCAGACCGCACTCGCGCACGGCGGCAAGGAAGCTGGCCTTATCGGTGACTTCCGGTGCCTTGACAGCCGGGTCTACGGTCTGCTTGCGATCGCTCTTGATGACAACAGAATCGCACATACGGCCATTGGACAGACGGAAAGCTTCCACTGCAGCTACCGTACCGGAAACGCTGGAGTGGATGTTTGCGGAGACAAAGCCGCCCGCCTCACCGATCTTGGTGCCGACGAACACTTCATCGCCTTTTTTCACCAGTGCCTTGGCGGGTGCGCCAATGTGCTGGCTCATAGATGCGTACCTGCGCGGGCAGAGGCATCGGGATAGGTTTGCTTGCAGCAGTTGCCTTGTCATGCGGCGTATGCGCGCCAAGCGCCGCACGTTTCAGCTTGTTCAACATGGATTTCAAATCCCCCATTCTGCTTGAATTGCCATCCCCTCGCCCATGCAGGCGCACTGGTACAGGGACAGCAGGTGCTTAACACACTTATTGTATCATTTTGGCGCGGGAAGTCAACGACATCACGCCCCAAATGATGAATTTTCCTGAACTTTCTTATTCGTTTTCGCCAATTAGTTTTAACTAACCACCGTATTTTTCTTTTTGTTCTCCCCTCTCTGCCGTTTGCCTTTACTGCGGGAATATGCTATACTATACCTAACATGACAGGCGGAACGTCCCCCGCTCCGCTCCCGAACTTCACAAGGAGGCACCAAACCATGAAAGTTCTGAAAGCTCTGCTCGCCGTCCTCACCACTCTGGCTGTCGCCCTGACCGCTATTCTGCTGTTCTGGCAGGATAAAAGCGCCCCGCGCTATATCCAGATCTACGAAAACGAGCAGTAATATTTTTCTTGCAAAAATAACACCCCGGTCAGGCAGTAAAACCGCCCGGCCGGGGTGTTTTTGCGTTATCCGGCAGACCACACAAAAACGCCGCCGACTTTTCGTCAGCGGCGTTTGCGCAAAAATACTCAGTAATCCGTCTCGCAGCCAAGCAGGAATTTGATGTAGGCAAAGGTGCGCTCCCGCCCGAGGTCCCGCACCATGCGCAGCAGCTTTTCCAGCAGCGCCCGGGTCTCCGGGTGCATCAGGTAGTGATCCTTGCTGCGCTGGTAGTACTCCCCACGCGGAAGCATCGGTGTACTTATCGCCCAGATAGATCTGGCTTGCCGCTACCCGGTCGCACACCATCTCGCAGACGTACCGCAGGGGGATCTTCATGCCGGTCAGGCCGGTCTTGGTGGTGCTGTAATCGATCCAGTATTCCAGATGATGCTTGTTGCGCCCCTTGTGGTGCAGCCACGCCGAGGTGTAGCCCTTGGCTGCGCGCTCGGCCTCGTTGGGGCTGTGGTCACCCTGATAATAGATGCACCCGGGGATGAACTCGGTAGGGCTGTACTTGCTCAGGTCGTGGGCAAGCCCCTGTTCATACAGCCCGCATTCAAAGCAGTATTTCATCACCAGCAGCTTGTGTCGGGTGATGGTCTCGAAATGACCCTTGATGTTCATGCTGTTATTCCCTCCACTGCACCGTGATGCGTCCCTCTTTCAGCCCGCGCAGATCATCGCTTTCGGAAAAATCCTCCCGGTCCATGGTCAGATTGGGGTTGTAGTAGGGGTCATGCAGGATGTTCGCCTTGCCGTGCACCTCGTACAGGCGCTGCTGCTCGGCGGCAAAGCGCCGTGCCTTTACCGGGTCTTTTTCGTCCCCGCCGCGGCTCTTGCTCTCGTAGTGGGTCAGCTGGGCGTAGGGCGTCCACGCAATGCGATAGCCCGCATCCCGCACCCGCAGACAGAAGTCCACATCGTTGAAGGCCACCGCAAAGGCTTCGTCCAGCCCCTTTACCTCGTCCCACACGCTGGTCTTTACCAGCAGGCAGGCACCAGTAACGGCAGAAAAGTCCTGCACCGTGGCGGTGCGGAACAGATAGCCGCTGCCGCCGGCCTTTTTTGTACTTGTGGCTGTGTCCCGCGTAGCCCCCCAGCCCGGTAATGACGCCCGCGTGCTGGATGGTATCGTCCGGGTACCAGAGCATGGCACCGCACACTGCCGCCCCGCCGGGTGGGCGCATTGGCGCAGAAGTTCAGTGAGCCATTCGCCGCTGCGCACCTCCACATCGTTGTTCAGCAGCAGCAGATACTCGCCCGTGGCGTACTTGCGGCCAAAGTTGTTGATGCCGGAAAAGTTGAAGCCCTTTTTCGGGTAGGTGACCACCCGCAGACCGTCATAGCGCTGCTGCGCCTTTTTTATAGTAGGCAAAGGTGGCGGGGTCGGTGGAGTTGTTCTCCACCACGATGACCTCAAAGTGCTCCCATTCGGTCTTTGTCCAGATGCTGTGCAGACACTTTTCCAAGTCCTCATTGTGGTCCTTGTTGGGGATGAGGATGCTCACCTTCGGTTCGCCCACGATGTCCCACTTCACCCGGTAGGTGCTGGGGAACAGACCGTCCTCCACCGTGCCGGTGCGCCCGGTGCGGGTCAGGTGGTCTGCCAGCGCCTTTTCGCCGCTGCCGCCACATAGGGCTTGGCATCTACACCACCGGAGGTAGACCCCCGCGTGCACCCGCCAGTAGTAGAGCACCTGCGGCGCATGGGCGGCACCGCCGGTCTTTTCCAGCAGCCGCAGGAACAGGTCATGATCCTGACTGCCGTCGCATTCCGGGCGCTCACCGCCCAGCTGCTCCCACAGCGCCTTTTTAAACACCGCCAGATGGCAGATGTAGTTGCAGCACAGCAGGTAGTCCGGGGCGTAGTCCGGCTTGAAGTGCGCCACCATGGGGCGGCGGATGTTTTGGTGAACAGCGCTTCGTCGCTGTACAGAAAAACCGTCCGGTTCTCCGCGCGCCGCAGCTGCAGGATGGCCTTGCCCATGGTATACAGAGCATGGGGTGCCAGAATGTCGTCGTGGTCTGCCAGCGCCAGATACTCCCCTGTCGCCAGCTGCGCGGCGGCGTTGGTGTTGGCAGCAATGCCCTTATTTTCGATCTTTTTTGTATACGATCTGTTGATTTTTTGCTGATATTCCCTTTACGATCCGTTCCACGTCCCCGTGGGCGGCGTCCGAAGCATCGGCAAGGCAGAGCTGCCCGTTGGGCGCGGTCTGCCCCATAAAGGAATCCAGAAACTCCCCGCAGGTATTTTTCCGGGGTATTGTACAGCGGGGTCAGCACCGAGATGGTGGGCAGACCGCAGTCTGCCGCCGTTTTTCCTGCCAGCTCTGCGCGCTGCGCCTCCAGCACCTTTTTTGGCGGGCAGGTAGCGCGCACGCTGCCGAAAGCAGCGGCGCTTGACAAAGCCCCGCGCCGCGCATGACCATGGTGGACAGGCCCTCGTCCTTTGTCAGCTGCACGGCATAGCCGACAAGCTCTTGGCGCGTTTCAACCGTACGTTCATATCAGACCTCGCCGCGCTGAGTCGCCTTGTAGGCGGCGCAGACTGTCTGGGTGTCCCCCGTTCATTTTCAGGTGGCCGTGGCTCAGCCATGCCACCTTGGTGCACATCCGCTCGATCTGCTCGATGGAGGGGACACCAAATGACCGTGGTACCGCCCGCCATCAGCTCCTGCATCCGCTTTTTCGCACTTCTGCTGGAACAAAATCGCCCACCGACAGCACCTCGTCC
>VOFC01006002.1_pt1 | contig 12829 bp, 23 predicted proteins | sample 5384161 | NCBI WGS metagenome assembly VOFC01 (sample SAMN12384722, study PRJNA508395) | human gut metagenome | isolation source: healthy gut B | host: Homo sapiens | reverse complement strand
AACCTTGAACAACCACTTATATACTATATACATAGAGTAATGCTATATGTCATTATGAATTACAGTCAAAAAGAAGTTAGCTCATATCTTTGGTTAGTATAGCAATTGGAGCTCGTTTCTTCTGCTATCTAATTCACAAATAATTTACATTTATCCTTAGTCAACCATCATAACCAGGCTCCTCATTTTCTCTATATGTTGTTTTTTTACTATTGTTTGAATCTCTATACAGAGCTATAAGTGTTCAAATAACCACTCGATCTTTTTTCCTACCTACATTAAGCTTATCATAACAGCTTTATATGAACATTTGCATTAATTTAAAAAATATCCCTGCACGTAAGAAGTATTATCTTTTATACTAATTTTATCTATATATAGATTACATTGTAAACATTTTTATCTTTAGTAGCAGGTATTAGTACCTACTGAAACACTTTGGTCATAACTGGCTACTAAAGTCATGTTGCTATATGCTAATATTTAACGCTTGTAAAAATAAACGTAAAAGTTTTGATAAAAGAAAGTGCCCACAGTCCATGTAGGCACTTTTATGCTCTGTTTTTATTAAGCTTTTAATGAAGAAATTGCCGCTTTAGTATCTTCGGCAACCATACACGTAAGAACCGGCTACGAGAATGTTCGCACCTGCCTTCACGAACGATTTTAGAGGTCTTATCGTTACCTCGCCATCAACCTGAACATCAACATCGCGACCCGCGCCTTCAATCATAGCACGCAGACGTTTAATTTTTCGGTACAACGCCTTCGATGAAAGATTGACCACCAAAGCCTGGGTTAACAGTCATCAAAAGTACCATATCAACATAAGGCAGAATTTCTTCCACAGTGCTCAAAGATGTTGCCGACGATGCCACCACCTGCTTTCATACCTTCACCTTTGATTTGTTGAATGCAACGATGTAAAGTGTTTAGTAGTTTTACGTGCACTACGATTTGGTCTGCACCGGCAGCCTTTAAAATCAGCAATATATTTTTCCGGATTTTCTACCATTAAATGGCAGTCAAAGAATAAATCGGTTACCTTGCGGATTTTCTTTTACTACGAGCACCAAAGGTCAGGTTAGGTACAAATTGACCATCCATAACATCGATATGTACCCAATCAGCACCTGCCTTTTTTAATTTTTTGATTTCGTCTGCTAAAAAAGCAAAATCAGCAGATAAAATAGACGGAGCAACCTTAATCATCATTTCTTTCCTCTCTCTCTTGTAGTTCCTTAATTTCTTCACGCATATTCAAATAAGATTCGTAACGGCTAGGAGCACTCACCTGCCTGCGACAGCCTGCTTTAACACCACAAACAGGCTCATGAGTATGGGTGCAAGGACAGAAACGGCAGCCATGCTCGTATTCAGCAAATTCACGGAAGGAATATACAGCCATATCCTCCTCTAGCCCTCTAGCAAAAGATTGCCGAAGCCTGAGTATCAGCAATATAACCTTCATCAAAGGCAGTAACTGAGCATAGCGTGTAGTATGCTTACCACGGCCTATTTTTTCGCTGACAGCACCTGTACGCAGTTCTACACTGCTATCAATAGCATTAATTGTAGAAGATTTACCAACGCCTGACGGACCACCGAAGGCACAGATTTTCCCCCAGACGAGTACGCAGCTCAGCAATACCTGTACCGTTTTGTGCAGAAATAGCATATACCTCATAGCCGATTTTACCATATACGCTCTTCACCTGTTCGATTAAGCCTACCGGTGCATTATCAGCTTTATTCAACACCAAAATTGCCGGAATATGGGCCAGTCCGCCAAAGCTAGCAGCTTTGTCCGCCAAAAAGGAAGCTGAAATCAGGAGATGCGCAGGCAAATGTAGCTACAAATAAATCTAAATTAGCCATAGTCGGACGCAAAGAGAAAAATTTTTACGTGGCATAACTTTAGTAATCATGCCCTCATCCTTTTCTCCTGCCTCAAAGCTGACGATATCACCTGTAGCCAGAGAAAAACGATTCTTTTTCATTTTACCCTTTGAGCTTACAGGTATACAGTTTTGTTCCTCATCCACCTGTACATAATAATAGCCATTATAATTTTTCAGGACTCTGCCCTGTAATTCTGCCATCTTCTAAATTTCCTTTTTCACTAATTACTTTTGCCGTTGCAGATAAATTTTACATGAGCAGTGCCTACATAGTCCACACGCTGACGCAGACGTACACCACCACCTGGTCGCTGTCGCTGTATAAGGTGCGCTTACCTTCAGCATCCTGTAAAATTACTGCACATCAGTAATATCATTGCCCGGTACTACAAAGTCCACATAGGTGCTCTTTTCTCACCGCCGCCTTCGGCAACAGTAATACTTACCGCATCACCAGCACTTACCTTTGTACCTGCATTAGATTGGTAGACAGAACTACATTTTTCGCTACACTGCTATCGTTAACCTTTTTCACTTCGCCCTAATTTCAAGCCCAAGTTGCTCTAAAATCTTTTAGCATCATTAATAGATTTACCGATAACATTCGGAATTTCCTTATCGCCCTCGTTGTCTACTAAATCAATGCTACTGCCCTTAGGCGCTTTATCCAGTGCCTTAGGTGCTTGACCTAAAACAGCACCGACACGCTCACCGTCAACATGCTTCTTCGTAATCTTACCTACTCGGAACCCAGCACTTTCCAATGTTGCCTCGGCCTTAGACACAGCGACATACCGATAACCTCTGGTACAGACTTAAGCTCAGCACCACGGCAGATAGTCAGGATAATCAGACTGCCCTGTTTACGCTTTTCACCTGCTTTAGGAGATTGCTTCATAACAGTACCTGCCTTATACTTATCGGATCGCCATAAGCTTCTTCAAGCTCAACTTTAAATTCCTTTTCCCTCCAACATTTTCTGTGCTTCGACAACAGTCATGTTTTGTAACATCAGGTACAGAATTTCCTGCAAATTACGGTTAAAGATAAAATGTGCAATTACAGAAATACAAACTGGCGACTGTAATCATCATTAAAAGCTTGGTGTAGTTAATTTTTTCTTAGGCATAATACCGTTTCCATCTCCCTCAGTAACAGCAGCCTGTTCCTGCACAGGTGCCTGCTCCGTCCTATGCTGATCAGCAAATAAATCCTTTTTCGCTCTGACTGGCTTCATAATGACAGTAGCACCATCATCACGTGCTTCTGACGTGGAGCAGGTGCTTTTAACGTACCCAGCTCCTGCTTATAATCTTCGCTACTGAACGGAAATAAACGCATCTTCAAATTCAACAGACTGCGGCGCCTCTTTAGCATCAGCGTAACGATCTTCACAACGCTTTGCCAATGTCTTATCGATAATTGCCTGCAAGCCGTCAGGAACATCATCCATATAATCCTTTAGCTGCGGCACTGGTTTTTCCACATGCATCATGGCTACAGCCACAGCAGTAGAACCAGTATAGGGCACAGTACCTGTCAACATTTCAAACAACACTACACCTAAAGAATAAACATCGCTTTACAGGCAGTAATCTGCCCACCGCTAGCCTGCTCCGGAGAAATATAATGTAAGGAAACCATTACCGAGCCGGAATAAACCATTGTCTGATTAGTAATCATTTTAGCAATACCGAAGTCGGCAATCTTAGGATTCAGATTTTTATCAATTAAAATATTCTGCGGCTTAATATCGCAGTGAATAACATTATGGCTATGAGCATGCCGCAGTGCATCTGCCAAACGTACACCGATTTCCAGTGCCGCATTCAGCTGTTTATGCTCCTGCATATACTCCTTCAAAGTAACGCCGTCAACGTATTTCCCCATAACAATATATTGGTTATTGCCTTCAGAAGCTACATCATAGATATTGATAATATAAGGATGTACCAGACGGCAGCAGATTTCGCTTCATGCGTCTGAACTGCTCTAAAAAGCTCTTTATCCTGCAGGAACCGATCTCGCAAAAGATTTTTACTGCTACATTGCGATCCAAAAAGCTGGTCATGTGCCAAAAACTTCGGCCATACCGCCATAACCGATAGGACGGATAATTTTATATCGTCCGTTTAAAATGGTGTCTTTATCCATTACAGCTTTCCTCCCCGGCTAAGTCGATAAGTATCAAGGACACATTATCGCGACGCCATTATCCAAACTCCGTGCCAAGAGCTTATCAGCGGCTTTTCTCCACATCAGCCTCAGCCATAAGCTCGGCAATTTCACTATTACGCAAAGATATCAGATAACCCGTCACTGCACAAAAGCAGTCGGTCACCCTGCTTTAAATTCAGATGTACAAAGTCAGCCTTGATATCATGACCTATACCCATAGCCTGTAGCAAAATATTTCGCTGCGGATGAATAAAGGCCTCCTCATCAGTAAGCTTGCCTTGTTTCTGCAGGTCGGCAACATAGGTATGATCCTCTGTCACCTGTCGCAGAACACTATCACGATATAAATATAAACGGCTGTCACCGATATGACAAACATAACCTGTCTGCTCATCAGGCAGATACAATGCTGTCATCGTCGTGCCCATGCCTGTATACTTATCGTTGTGCTCGGCCATTTTGAAAAACATGGTCATTAGCCTTGGCAAAAGCGTCCAGCAACATACTTTTTACATCCTGTTCACTGGCTTCATGCCTCAGCTTATAGGTTGCAGCTTCAAAAGCTTTAATCGTAGAACGGCTGAATTTCGCCTGCCGCATAGCCTCCCATCCCATCAGCAACGGCAAAAAGATAGGGGGTACGCACAAGCAGTGCGTCTTCGTTATTTTCTCTAACTAATCCCACATGTGTTCTGCTGACTACCTGCATTATTTTGCTCCTGTTCTTTGGCAAATTTAGCCCGCTGACCGCAGGCCGCATCAATATCCTTACCCATTTCTTTACGTACAGTCGCATTGATTCTGTTTTTCTGCAACACCTGTAAAAATCTTTCCACTGCCATTTTCGAGGACGTTCAAAGCCCTGTTCCGGCACCGGATTTGCAGGAATCAGGTGACAGTTGCATGCTTATAGCGCAGATAATTGCTCAACAGCTCCGCATCCTGAGTAATGTCATTTTTACCTTTGAGCAGAATATATTCTGTAGGGTTACCTGACGACCGCCTGCTTTACTATATTCTTCAGCATTGTAATAACATCAACAAAAAGGGAAACCCTTATTTACCGGCATCATCTCCGTACGTAGCTCATTTTTTACTGCGTGCAGAGAAATAGCCAGATTAATAGGTTTGCCCTGCTCCGCCAGACGCACAATTCCCGGGATAATACCACAAGTAGAAATAGTCATATTACGGTAACTCATCAGGCAGGTATCTTCACGATGCAGAAAATCAAGTGCACCTAACACGGCGTCAAAATTCAGCATCGGCTCACCGCGCCCATGACTACCACGCGGCTTTACCATGACCTTTTCATCACGCAGACGCTCGTTAAATAAGTAAACCTGAGCAACAATTTCTGCCGCCGTCAAGTTGCGTACAGCGCCATTTAAACCACTGGCACAAAAGGCACAGTGCATATCACAACCTACCTGACTGGATACGCAGACGCTGTAGCCATAATCATGGTGCATTAAAACTGTTTCTACGCTGTTGCCATCTGGCAAACCCAATAATAATTTGCTGGTCAGACCGTCAGTAGAATTCTGTTCACGCAAAAAATCTCAATACGACGTGGCAGAATAGTAAACTTTTCTTCTAATAATGTAATATCTGCCTTACTTAGATTATGCATAGCAGCAAAATCAAATACCGACTTTTGATACAGCCATTGGAATACTTGTTTAGCACGGAATTTTTTTAAACCTTGCTCGACAAATAAATTTTGTAATTCTTCTATTGTTAAGCCAAATATTTTTGTTTCATCATGCTTATCTTTTCTTAATCAACGCTCGGCCTTTACGCTTTTTACGTAAAGCACAAATATAAAAACCATCTACCCCATCAACTTGCGGTAATAATTGCAATTCTGCAACCACTTCTCCACTTTGAGGATGAGTAAACGGACATCTTTCCCAATCAGGATGCTTGCTTAAAAACTCTTCAACTAAATAGTGATTTTCCGACTGTTCTATAGTACAAGTACTATAAACTAATAAACCGCCATCTGCCACATATTCGGCAAAGATTATCCAAAATCTTCAACTGCAACGGAGGAAACAGTTTTAAATCGTGACGAGTTTTTACGCCATCTTGCTTCTGCACGACGACGCAAAGACGCCCATACCGGAGCAGGGGTGCGTCTACTAAAACTCGGTCGAATTTTTTCCACTCGCCGCAGTTCACAAGCATCATTTTGTAAGGTAATATTGATAAACCTAAACGATTGGCATTAGCAAAGAATCAATTTCAGCTTATGCTCGTGTATATCACAGGAAATAATACTTCCTTGATTTGCCATTCTTTGTGCTAAATGGGTACTTTTGCCGCCAGGAGCACTGCACAAATCAAGTACTTGCATACCTGGCTTAGCATCTACTACATCAGCAACGAGCATAGAGCTTGTCTTGGACATAAAAAGCATTATGCAGCTAGTAAACACATTTTGCAGTGCCGGCAGCTTTTCACATACCACACCATCAGCACTCCAGGTTGACGGATGCACAATACAGCCGGCTTCTTCTAATTTAGTAACGAATTCACCACGGTTCATGACCATGGTATTGACACGCAGGCAGACAGGTGCGACTATTATTAAATTTAATAAACGTTCTGTACCACCACGTCCCCAAGACCAAGCCAGCGTTTTACAAGCCAACGCGGATGATAATATTTTAACGCCAGATACCCGGCATCATCAGCAGTAGCATCAGGGAAAAGCAAATTCTCCTGCTTCCTGCTTACGCAACAGGCCGCGCAGAACGCCGTTAACAAATTTAGCACTGCCTTCATGACTGACACTACGGGCTAATTTTACAGATTCGTTGCAGGCTGCGGATGCAGGAATACGCTCCAGATATAAAAAGCTGGTAGGCACCAAGACGCAGAATATTTAAAATATCAGGTGCTACCTTTTCTAACGGACGGTTAACGCATTGCTCCAGATACCAATCCAAGGTACCCAAAGCCTTTACTGTACCATACACCAACTCGGTAAAGAAGCGCTCCAAGGCCCAAATCCTCTAAGGGATGACGCTGCAGGAACTGGCTGATGGCAATATTAGTATAAGCACCATCCTTTAAAAATCTGACGCAAAGAAAGATAAGATTTCACTGCGTGCTGTATACTGCTTTTGTTCTGTTGTTTATTTTTGCTTTTGCTGTCTGCTTTTGCATACTTCTCCTCTGTCATTTCATCGTCTTCCATAAAAGCTAAAATAGCTGCTTCCAATTTTTTGATATCTACTCGGGTATTAAAACACGGGCCGAAGGGACGCTCATTTAAAACACCCAGCACCGGTAAGGGAAAACATCCTGAATACCACTTGTTAAATCGCGTTCACAGGCTACAGCCACAATGGCTTTCGGGCGTGCCTGCTTTACCATCTGACGCCAATGTACCACCGGTAGCCACGGCAAAATGGCAGCCCGTATTTATGTGCCAGGGCCAGCATCGCACCGACGCTTGCAACCACCGCACTGGTGACAGTTCTCTACATTACGGGTAATCTTATGTACACAAGTATCCAGTTGGATACAATGCGGAGTCAAAATCATAATACGATTGGCAGGCACCTTTACTTTATCTTTGCAATACCAAATCATTGCTGACCTCGATAAAAGATTGCTCGATTTTAGTACGGGGGATATTAAACAAACGACCCAGTACTACGGCAAACGGGAACAGAATGTTTATCGCTTTCCATGCCCAAAAATATAAAAATCTTAATTACCGGAATACCCAAAAGAGCCATCACAATAACTAGTACACCGCTTAAAAGTGCCAGAACAATCACAATACCTACCAAACCGAACAGGATAGGTAAAATCCAGTTAATCTGCGCCAGACCAGGTACGGTAACACGCCAGACAACATAGACCATCATAGCACCTATAATAGCACTGACGGAAGTGAGAGCCATAAATATACGCTTTTTGGGTTTAAATACATCTTCAGACATGAAGAAATTTCGCTCCTTTTCTCTTTGGCGTTAGGCTTCTGCGCCTAAAACGTCGCCAACGCGCTAAAAAAGCTGTGCTTGCCTGTTTCAATAACAGTACCACTTGCCGCATCGCTTGTTTTATCGCTCAAACGGCTACCCCAGATTTTCAAGCTCTTGCCGTTAGGCGCCTTTGGTAAAAGTACTGGGTGCGGGATTAAAGCCACTGAATTAAATTATGCACCTCTTGAGCAGATTTGCTCCAATCGATACGTTCCATGCTGCGGTCTAAAAGACTAGCATAGGTGGCTTCATCATTATTTTGTTTTACGGGTGTGCTTTTTACCTAGAATATCGTCAATAACCTTAATCAGCAGCTTAGAACCTGCGTACTGCAGAGCATCATGCAGCTCGCCCATAGTAGTATTTTTCGCCGATAGGCACAAACCCACTTTTTCCAGCATACCGGTATCCATACCGATATCCATCTGCATAATAGTTACGCCGACTCTTTTTTTCACCTTTTACAATGGCATATTGAATTGGTGCCGCACCTCTATATTTTTCGGCAACAGGCTGGCATGAACATTAATGCAGCCATATTTAGGCATGGATAAAATTTCCTGGCTCAGCAATTGACCAAAAGCGGAACGACAATTAAATCAGGATTTAAATCACGCAAAACCTGTACAAATTCAGGTGTTTTTACGCGCTGCGGCTGATATACTTTATAACCCTTGCTTAAAAGCATATTCTTTAACCGGTGTCATAAGCATTTTATTACCGCGTCCTTTAGGACGGTCCGGCTGAGTAATAACACCGACAATATCATATTTACCGCTTTCGTGCAGAGCCTCCAGGCTACCTACAGCAAAATCAGGTGTTCCCATAAAAACAATACGCATATTATCTACCTCACTCTCTCAAATTCTTCCAGCTTTACTTATTTTCTCTCGAGGACGGTTTTTCTTTTTTGTTTAGGAGTAATCGTTTCTGCTTTATCGATGAACAAAATACCGTCTAAATGATCTAATTCGTTGCTGTACACAAACAGCTAAAGACCATCGGCAGAAAGCAGTAAACGTTTGCCGCTTCTATCGGTAAATCCCGGCATTCTACATATTCGGCACGTTTTACTTCACCTTCATAATCAGGGTAGGCGGACAAACAGCCTTCAGCTCCTAAAGCTTCGCCCTCTTTTTTCACGATGACAGGGTTAATCATTTCGTACAACCTTCACCTGTCGATTACCACAATACGTTTGGAAACGCCTATCTGCGGTCCGCTTAAACCTACACCATCAGCTTGCATACATAGTTTCTGCCATATCACGCAGCAAACGTTGCAGTTTTTATCAATGCGTTCCACAGGCTTTGCCACCTGACGCAGAACAGGATTACCTGCAATAACAATATCTAATTTAGCCATACGCTAAAAGACCTCTTTAAGCTCCGCAATTTATTTTCAGCAAGTATTATTTGCAAATATCTCAATTATTATTATATCATAAATTGCCCATTATCCGCAAACAAGAGCATATACTACGGACAAGCTTCCGCAATAAATTCACCTCAAAAATCCTGCCTTACAGCACATTGGCAGGGTCCACATCAAAGAACAGCTTAGGCTCCTCTTTAAAGTCACTTTCTAAAAGAGCATCCTTAACCGGTTGCATATCCCAGCCTTTTAATTAAAATATTAAAACGGAATAAATCACGCACCTTAGCAACTAATGCAGGAACGGACCTGATACCTGTACATCTGGTAATTTTCCTTCTAATTGTAATTGCTGTAAATACAGCACTACCTTTTTGTAAAGCCAAACCGCCAGCTTCATCCTTATCCCAAACAGTCAACTTTAAAATCTGGGAAAAGGGCGGATAGAAAAATTCCTCGCGGCAAGCAATTCGTTTTTAGCAAAACTATCATAATCCTGCTTCGCTGCCAAATGCAAAATTTCGTTATCCGCATCATAGCTTTGAAAAATAACATGACCCTGCTTATCACCACGTCCTGCGACCTGCGGCCTGCGTCAACAATGAAAAGGCACGCTCGAGGCACGGAAATCAAGGCAGATTCAAGGCAGCTGTCCGCGCCAGCACACCACTAAAAGTAACATTAGGGATATCATGACCTTTAGCTACCATCTGCGTACCAATAAGAACATTACGTTCACCGGACGCAAAGCGATACAAAATATCTTCATGGGCAAATTTCGCCATAGTAGAATCCTGGTCCATACGTAATACTCTGACCTCCGGCAATCGTTCTAGCTGTTGCCTCTGCTTTTTGTTGCAGTACCAAAAAATTTAATGCGACGGCTATGGCAATTAGGGCATTCCGTCGGAATCGGGCACTATTGTTACCAATAATGGCAACGCATTATCCTCATTAGCATTATGGTAGACTAAAGCCACAGCACTAATGGGGACAAGTTATGGTCTGTCCGCAATCACGACACATAACAAATGTAGAATAACCGCGCCGATTAAGCAAAATAATAGCCTGCTCACCATCGGCACAAGTAGTAACTAAGAAGCTTTGCTTTGCAACTTACGGACAAGACGCTAAAAGTTCTTTTCAGCTAACTCCTTACGCATATCAACAATTTCTACTTTTGGTAAGCTGCTGCCATTAGCACGCCTTGTTAAACGTAAGTGTTTATATTCACCCTGCAGTTTATAATATGTGCACACGATCAGGGCGTAGCACTACCTAAAACTAATGGCGCACCAATTTGCACAACGTGCTAAGAAGCTACATCACGAGCATGGTAGTTAGGACGTTCTTCCTCTGCTTATAACTGCCTTCATGCTCCTCATCAATCAAGACCAAGCCTAAGTTTTCAAAGGGGCAAATACTGCACATTACGCAATCAAAATCCGTGCCTGACCCGTACGCATTCTATACCAAACATCACCGCGTTCATTTTGGACAATTTAGGAATGGAAGCATGGTAATACTATCACCAAACCACGCCTGAAAACGTTTAACAAGCTGAGCCGTCAGAGCAATTTCCGGCACGAGCATCAACCTGTTTCCCTTTAGACAAAGGCATAATCGGCGGCACGTAAATAAACCTCCGTCTTACCACTACCGGTAATACCTTGTAATAAAAGACCTGTGCATCCGCTTTATCCACCGAATCTGTAATAAGCTGCACACACTCCTGCTTCATCCGTCAAGGGTTAAATGCACTGCTTCCTGTGCGTCCTGCATAACTATTACGTAAGATACGCTTTTCACTTACTGTTACATAACCTCGCTCGACTAAAGCCTTCACAGCAGAGGAGCTTTTTACTGCATCAATTCGCTCACGGCAAGCGGAAGCCGCTTCCTGCTCCATACAGAACTCCAACGCCGTTTGCTGTTGCTTCGCACGCTTATTCAATAAGGACTCGTCCAAACGCCTCGTCCTTCATCATTAATAGCATAAGCCAACACTGTTTTCTTTTAAGCGTTGAGCATAGGTATAATAAAGCGACTTTCCTTTCTCATCGCGGATAGCACGACGACGGATACTTGTTTTACCGGGAACAAATAAACGCATTGCTTCTGCCAAACTTCTGCACATAGTACAAGTCAAAATGAGAATTCCTTATACGAAAAATCATGGTACAATGTAGGTACCGCACTGAAGGAGGATCTCATTATGGCAAAGCACTATGACAAACAATTTAAGCTGGATGCAGTCCAGTATTATCATGATCACAAGAACTTAGGACTGCAAGGCTGTGCTACAAACTTAGGAATCAGTCAGCAGACATTATCACGCTGGCAGAAAGAACTGCGTGAAACAGGTGATATTGAATGCCGTGGTTCCGGTAACTATGCTTCTGATGAAGCAAAAGAAATCGCACGATTAAAACGAGAATTACGAGATGCACAGGATGCCCTTGAAGTATTAAAAAAAGCAATCAACATTCTGGGAAAATGACGGAAGCCATTTATCTCGAAGTTACGGAGATGGCAGAAACTGCCCATAAGGCGAAACGCCGAGTTTCTGTCTCCGGAATGTTGAAACATCTTGGCGTTTCTCGTTCTGGTTATCATGCATGGCTAAAACGTGTTCCTTCTAATACAGAAAAAAGACGTGAAGCTGTAAACACTAAAATTCAGGATATTTACGATGAATCAAAACAGAATTATGGTGCTCCTAAAATCACCAAAGAATTACGTAAATCAGGAGAAATCATTTCTGAACGTACCGTTGGTAAGTATATGAAGCAAATGGGCATCAAAGCTCAATGGGTCAAGCCATGGACCATCACAACCAAAGATTCTGACTTCAGCAGCGAATTAAAAAATATCCTTGATGAACAGTTTAACCCAGAACGACCAAATGCAGTTTGGTGTTCTGATATTACTTATATCTGGACGATAGACGGATTTGTTTATCTGACCAGTATTATGGACTTATATTCCAGAAAAATCATTGCCTGGACACTTTCTAAAACATTAGAAGTATCCTGTGTGATTGAAACAATAAAAAAAGCAAAAGCAAGACGCAATATCGATGAGCCTTTGATTCTACATTCAGATCGTGGCAGCCAATACGTATCAAAAGAATACAAACGTGTAACCGCAGCTATGCAGTGTAGTTATTCTAAAAAGGCATATCCATGGGATAATGCATGTATTGAATCGTTTCATTCTCTGATTAAGAGAGAATGGTTGAATCGCTTTAAAATCAGAGATTATAATCATGCATATCGTTTGATTTTTGAGTATTTAGAAGCATTCTACAATACGAAACGAATTCATAGTCACTGTGATTATATGTCGCCAAACGATTATGAAGAGCTGTATCAT
>VOFC01002179.1_pt1 | contig 12831 bp, 16 predicted proteins | sample 5384161 | NCBI WGS metagenome assembly VOFC01 (sample SAMN12384722, study PRJNA508395) | human gut metagenome | isolation source: healthy gut B | host: Homo sapiens | reverse complement strand
CTACTCCCAGCATCCGTATCAGCTCAATGCTTGTAAAGAGGAAACGGAAGATCCTCTCAGCTCGCTGTTGGCAAGATTTGTGATGCGGATACCGGATATTTCCGAGTTCGACAGGTCGACTCCTTTCAAGGATGTATGGTAAAACTCCGCTTCCATCAGGTTACAGGCATCGAATGAGACATTCGTCAATTGGCAGTCTTCTATTCCGGCTCCCTGCAGGTTGGATCGGGTAATTTGTATATATCGCATTTTACTCATTGATAGATTCATGTATTCTCCCCGGCACTCTTCAAAAGTGATATGATTGAATATCCCGTCCGACATATTGGTTCCCATTAATTTGCAACCGATAAATTCTACCCGGTGAAATCCACAACCTGTTAGGTTTACATTCGACAGATCGCAATTTTTAAACACGACATCGCTAAATTGGGATTTCTGTATACAGCATGTTCCGAAGCTGCAATTGGAGAAAACACAAGACTGCACTGAAAGGTTACTTTTTTCTTTATTCCTTCTATACGCAAGCTTTTAAAGGAATACTCGATTAGGTCCTCATCGTTCTTTTCTAACACTGTCTGTATATTTGTACTTTCATGAAGAGCGTTTGCCAAACGGGGGTGTGTAATTCTCATATGCTGTCTGTTTTTATAAAAATGAGAGGATAAAAGTACATATTTTGTCCGTATGAATAGAAAACGAGGATATATCATTTGATATATCCTCGTTTTTGTAGTCGGGATGAGAAGACTCGAACTTCCGACCTCCACGTCCCGAACGTGGCGCGCTAGCCAACTGTGCTACATCCGTTTTTGATTACGGCTGCAAAGGTACAACTAATTTTTTAAACTGCAAATAGTTTTGCTGTTTTTTTTCGAAAAAAATATACTTTTTTCTGTATCTTCCTTTGAAATACATTTTCTTTGAATATTTTCCATTGAAACATTTGGAGTGTAATAAATAATGTTTACCTTTGCACCCGTTAAACAAAACAACGGTGCCATAGCTCAGTTGGTAGAGCAAAGGACTGAAAATCCTTGTGTCCCCGGTTCGATTCCTGGTGGCACCACTGAAAATCAAGCAGTTACAATTATTTGTGACTGCTTTTTGTTTTTATGGCAAATGAGTTTGTTTGTGTTACATACGAAAATGCAAAACAGGATTAAATTTGATTATAGGGAAAGGAGAAGAAGCGGTTTAATTGTGTCATACTGCTAAAGAATGACATACTAAAACTATTTTATCTCCCGTTAATTCTTTACATTTGCCACAAAATTATAGCGATTATGACAGAAGGATGAACACATATTAAATTCCATTGATTACCCGGAGGATTTGCGCAAGTTGTCCCCCGATAAATTGGGAGAGGTATGTGCAGAGTTGCGTCAATATATAATAGATGTACTATCGGAGAATCCGGGACATTTAGGGCAAGTCTCGGTACGGTAGAGCTGACGGTTGCACTACACTATGTTTTTAATACTCCCTATGATCGTATTGTATGGGATGTGGGGCATCAGGCGTATGGCCATAAGATACTGACCGGACGTCGAGAGGCTTTTCATACGCTCCGAAAATTTAAAGGAATCAGTGGATTTTAACAATCCTCTGGAAAGCCCTTATGACGCATTTGTTGCCGGACATGCTTCAAATTCCATTTCGGCGGCTATGGGTATGTCGGTCGCTTCTGCTCTAAAAAGGAGAAAAAGACAGACACGTGATAGCCGATGATCGGTGATGGAGCCATGACGGGTGGGTTGGCGTTCGAAAGGTCCTGAATAATGCGTCAGCTAATCCAAACAACCTACTTATCATTCTCAATGATAATGATATGGCAATAGATCATGCCGGTCGGTGGGTTGAGTCAGTATTTGGTGGATATCACAACCAGTCAGGCATATAATAAAATGCGTTATGATGTGTACCGCGGATTGCGGAAGATGAAACTGATCAATAATGACCGTCGGGAAATATCCTTCGTTTTAACAATAGTCTGAAAGCATTGCTTACTCAACAACATAATCTGTTTGAGGATTCAGCATCCGTTACTTTGGTCCGATCGACGGGCATGATGTCGGTTATATGATCAAGGTTCTGAATGATATAAAGATATGGAAGGTCCGAAACATTACATATCAAAACTAAAAAAGGAAAAGGATTCAAGCCTGCTGAAAAGTCGGCAACGGAATGGCATGCACCAGGGCTGTTCAATAAAAAGAAACAGGAGAACGGATCATTGTCCATAAGTTGAACGAACCTCAACTTTATCAGGATGTTTTCGGACATACCCTTGTCGAGCTGGCTGAACAGGACGAACGGATCGTGGGGGTCACTCCTGCTATGCCGACAGGTTGTTCTATGACTTATGATGAAAGCGTTTCCGAAACGGGCGTTTGATGTCGGGATTGCCGAAGGGCATTCGGTAACTTTCTCTGCCGGACTTGCCAAAGAGGGAATGATCCCATTCTGCAATGTCTACTCTTCTTTCATGCAGCGGGCATACGATATGGTGATACACGATGTTGCACTTCAGAATCTTCATATGGTAATCTGTTTGGACCGTGCCGGTCTAGTAGGCGAAGACGGGGCGACCCATCACAGGGGTGTTCGACCTCGCTTATCTGCGTCCAGTCCCGAACTTGGTTATTTCATCTCCTTTGAACGAACTGGATTTGAGGAATTTGATGTACACCGGGTATAAGGAATGTAACGGCCCTTTTTGTGATCCGTTATCCACGCGGTAAGGGGAGAGATGGCAGATTGGAGGAATGAGATGCATATCCTTCCGATCGGGAAAGGCAAGAAACTTCGTGATGGGGGATGATATTGCGATCTTGTCACTTGGACCTATTGGCAACGAAGTGATAAAGGCCATAAAGGAGGTTGAAAGTGATGGTATATCGATTGCCCATTATGATATGATTTTTTAAAACCGATGGATGAAGAACTGCTGCATGAAGTCGGTAAGAGGTTCAGTCGTGTCATCACTGTTGAAAACGGCGTAATCAAAGGTGGACTGGGCAGTGCTGTTTTGGAATTTATGGCTGATAACGGATATGCTCCTCAGGTAAAACGGATTGGTGTGCCGGATGAGTTTGTCGAACATGGATCGATTCCCGAACTGTATAAGCTGTGTGGTATGGATGCCAAAAAGTATTGCAGGAGAAATAAAAAGATGGTTATCAGAGGATAATATATCCTTATAATTAATCTATTATATAAAATGAAAATTATTATAGCCGGAGCCGGTGAAGTAGGAACCCACCTGGCAAAAATGTTATCACAGGAGAAGCAGGATATTATCCTGATGGATCCGAATGAGAACGTTTGAATTTCACGAATTCAAGCATGGAGATCCTTCCTATGGTGGGTAATCCGACATCCATTCAGGGACCTGGGAAGAAGCCGGTATCAGAAAGGCCGACCTGTTTGTCAGTGTCACGCCGGAAGAAACGACCAATGTGGCAGCCAGCATTCGGCTTCTAAATTAGGAGCACATAAGACGTTGGCGCGTATCAACAATTACGAATATTTGCTCCCTAAAAACAAGGAACTGTTTGAAAAAATGGGGATCGATTCCATGATTTACCCGGAAATGCTGGCAGCCAAAGAAATTGTCACGGCTGTCAGACGCCCGTGGACTCGGCAATACTGGGAGTTGTTCGGAGGCGCTCTGATTCTGATCGGTGTAAAGGTGCGCGATAATTCCCGACTTGTGAACAAACATCTGTCCGAATTACTGAACGAACAGAAACTCTATCATATCGTTGCCATCAAACGGCAGAACGAGACCATTATTCCCCGTGGTACGGATCGTATAGAATCGGGAGATATCGTTTTTTTTACAACGACTAAAAGCCATATCGAAGACGTCCGGTTGCATGCGGGCAAGCGAGACCCCGAAGTAAAGAAAGTCATTATTATGGGAGGAAGCCGTATTGCGATCCGTACCTGCCAGTACCTTCCGAACAATATCCGTGTAAAAGTAATCGAGACTAACAAAGAAAAGAGTCACCGTATAGCTGAGGTTGTCCCTGGAAATGTCTTGATCATCAATGGAGACGGACGCGATACCGATCTGTTGATGCAGGAAGGGATCAAAGATGCACAGGCATTTATCGCACTGACGGATAATTCGAGTACGAACATCTTGGCTTGTCTGGCTGCTAAACGCGCCGGAGTATTCAAGACTATCGCTAAGATCGAAAATATCGACTACATACCTTTAGCGGAGAGCATGGACATCGGCTCGGTTATCAATAAGAAACTGATTGCTGCCAGCCATATCTACCAATTCCTGTTGGATGCAGACGTGTCGAACGTGAAGTGTTTAACTTTTGCCAATGCAGATGTGGCGGAACTTGTTGCCCGTCCCGATTCGAAAATTACCCGTAAGCAGGTAAAAGATCTGAATCTTCCGAAAGATTTGACGTTGGGCGGATTGATTCGTGACGGTGAGCCTATGATGATCAAGGGTGATACTCAGATACAGGCATACGATCATGTTGTCGTATTCTGCTTGGATACGGCTATGCGTAAGCTGGAGGACTACTTTAATTAATTGTCAATGGACAACTCTGGGTTGTCTCTTTTCTCTGTTCAATGTGTCAATTGTTAATAGCATATTATGCTGAACATTCGTTTTATAATTAAGATGTTAGGGATGATGTTCATCCTTGAGACGTTGTTTATGCTGGCTGCAACGGCAGTCGCTTTCTTATATGAAGGAAATGACTTCTATCCGCTTCTTCAGTCGAGTGGTATCATGTTCGGAACAGGGAGTCCTTTTTTATGCTGATCGGACTACGAGCCAATGAACATACGGCCGGGCGCAGGGAAGGGATGCTGACTGTTACATTAACTTGGGCTCTTTTCTCCCTTTTGGGGATGTTACCATTCTATTTAGGTGGCTATATAGATAATGTGACGGATGCTTATTTCGAAACGATGTCTGGTTTTTACGACGACAGGCTCTACCATATTGACCGATATCGAAGCTCTTCCGCACGGGATATTGTTTTGGCGGAGCCTTACGCAATGGCAGGGCGGTATTGGAATGATCGTGTTTACCGTAGCGCTGATGCCTATTATCGGAGGTGGGGCTACCCAGATGTTCAATGCCGAGACTCCGGGTATCACGCACGAACGTTTCCGTCCGCGTGTTACCCAGGTGGCCAAGCGCCTGTGGGGAGTTTATTTGTTCCTGACCATTATCCTTATTGGTCTTTTATGGGCGGGTCCAATGGACTTGTATGACGCTGTCAATCATGCGCTCACTTGTATTTCTACAGGTGGCTATTCCACGAAAAATGCCAGTATCGCTTACTGGGACTCTGCCTATATCGAATATACAATTACGATTTTTATGTTTATCGGTGCGACCAATATTACTTTGATATATTTCTTTTTTAACGGTAGGCCCAAGAAGTTATTTGCGGATGAAGAAACACGCTGGTTTTTCTGGTTCGTACTGATTATTACGGCAATATCGACAGTCTGGATCATGTATAAAGGAATTGTGGACGATTTTGGTACAGCTTTTTAGGCAAACGGTATTCCAGGTCGTGACATTGGTGTCTACATGTGGGTTTGCAACGGTCGATTATATTCCGTGGGGACCGTTTTTCTGGCTGTTAGCGCTAGTTCTGATGGTGGTATGTGGTTGTGCTGGCTCTACTTGTGGAGGTTTGAAAATGGGCCGTTTTGTGATTTTGACCAAGAACCTCTTTAATGAGTTTAAGAAGCAGACGCATCCACATGCCATTATTCCGGTACGAATGAACGGGCATGCTGTTTCTGGTGATATCGTCCACCGGGTATTGGCGTTCGCTTTTGCCTATATTGCTTTAATATTTGTCAGCTGTATGGTGCTGATGATCGATGGGGGTAGGATTTGAGGAGACGATCGGGGCTACTATCTCTTCGATCAGTAACGTTGGACCGGGACTTGGTAGTCTGGGACCGGTCGGAAACTATGCTGATGTTCCGGTGGTATCGAAATGGTTCTTGTCTTTTCTGATGATGGTCGGACGTTTGGAGATCTTTACGGTGCTGACAATCTTGTTGCCGGGGTTTTGGAAACAATAATACCAAAAAAGATAGTTCGGATATACGCTTTTGTCTAATTTTGCGTTATAATAGGTGCGAATCATAAAGACGTAAGATACATGATAGAATATATCAAGGGAGAGATAGTAGAACTGACACCGGCCAGGATGATCTTGGAATGTGCCGGAATCGGTTATGAACTGAATATCTCCTTTGAATACATATACTTTTTATAATGGGAAACCGACCGGGAAGATTTACGTGTACGAAGTGATACGTGAGGATGCCCATTTGCTTTTTGGCTTTGCAGGAAAAGATGAGCGCGAACTGTTTCTGATGTTGACTTCCGTGTCGGGAGTCGGTCCCAATACTGCCCGGATGATCCTTTCTTCCCTGTCACCATCCGGAATTGATCCGGGTGATTGCAGATAAGAACGAAACAGCTCTGACGTCAGTCAAAGGAATCGGATTGAAAACAGCTCAACGTATTCTAGTTGATCTCAAAAACAAGGTAAAGCCGATAGAGGGAATGACAGTGACAGGTGGCTCCTCTTCTGTCGCTGCCAGTGGTGCTGTCACAGAAGAAGCAGTGGCGGCATTGGTTATGCTTGGATTCCGAAGGCCGCTTCGCAAAAGGCGGTTAACTCGATATTGAAAGGTTCGCCTGCACTGGCTGTCGAGCAGGTCATTAAAACAGCCCCAAGAATGCTTTAAGCAATGGATAATTGGCAATTGGCAATTTAGGAGAATTTGGAATTGTCGGTTGTCATTGTCTGTTGTCAATTGTCAATTAACATGAGAAGGACACTGAAATTTATACTCTGGATAACAATTCTACTGTTTGGTGCAGGTCTGTATTCTATGAATACGGATTTTCTGGCCTATGAGATGTCGTTGCCGGATACTGAACAGCCGGTCGTTCCGGATGATACGGTGCCGGAGGTGCGCACCCGCTTTCCGGTAGCTAAGACGGTCCCTGAAGAATATCAGGATCTTACCAAGCAGTCACCTGCTGACTTGAAGACGCCGGATAACGTGAAATCAGTGGTCGAATATGATATCAGAACCGGGACATATGTAGTCCGTACCAAGTTAGGTGATGCCGATCTGACTACTCCTATTTCGTTGACTCCTGAGGAATACCAGGATTATAGTTTCCAAAAAATCCGTTCAATCCTACTATCGCCAGAAAAAACGAGGAAGAATTTCAAAAAGGCGGCTAATAATCAGTTCAACTTAGCTGATATGCAGTTCAATATCGGTGCGGCGGAACGTATCTTTGGGCCGGGCGGTGTCCGGGTGAAAACGCAGGTTCGGCCGAAGTGGAGTTAGGCTTGAAGCAGAATAAAACCAAAAATCCCTCTTTGCCGGAACGTGCTCGTAACCGTACCTTCTTTAATTTCGATGAGAATGTTCAATTGAATGTACAGGCATCGGTTGGTAGCAAAGTGAATTTCGATATGAACTATAATACCGAAACCTCTTTTGATTTCGACTCCAAAAACTGAAATTAGCTTATACCGGGGAGGAAGATGAAATTATCAAGTCGCTGGAAGCCGGAAATGTAAGTATGACAACCAGTAACTCCTAATCAACGGAGGAGCAGCCCTGTTCGGTATGAAAGCGGATCTCCAGTTCGGGAAGTTGCGAGTCAATGCGTTGTTTGCACAGCAGGAGTCGGAATCGAAAACGGTCAGTTCTAAAGGGGGCGTGTAGACAAAACCTTTCGAATTGACGATTGACCAGTATGACGAGAATCGTCACTTTTTCCTGTCACACTATTTTCGCGACCGCTATGATGAGGCGGTGAAGAACCTGAATACGATTTCCTCCCGTCACGATCAGCAAGGTGGAAGTTTGGGTGACAAACAAACGGGCTACTTTGACCAGGCGCGTAACGTGGTTGCTTTTTGCCGATCTGGCCGAGCATGATAATATTTCGAATACGACGGTCGTTTCTCCTTCGGGGGCGCTGTCTATCCCCTATAATAATACGAATACATTATATAATACCCTTAACCAGCAATTTATCGGTGCTCGTGATATCAGCACGGTAAATCAGGCGTTGGGAGGAACTTTGTTAACGGTACGGAGTATGAAGAAGTGGAAAGCGCTCGTTTGCTGGATGCGTCCGAATATACGGTCAATACGAAGTTGGGGTATATCTCGCTGAAAACACAGTTGCAGGCAGATGAGGTATTGGCTGTCGCTTACAATTATACTTATTCGGATGGAAAGACTTATCAGGTTGGCGAGTTCTCGACTGACAACCCTTCATCGGCTGCCTCTTGCCTGTATGTGAAGTTGTTGAAAGGAATTACCATGTCGCCTGATATGCCTTTTTGGGACCTGATGATGAAAAATATCTATTCATTAGGAGCTTACTCTGTCCAAAAAGAGAAGTTCAAGTTGAATATCATGTATCAAAGCGATACAACCGGTACGTATGTCAACTATTTGCCGGAAGGGCGATTGCCAACCAAATCTTGTTACGAGTGCTGAACCTAGATAGCTATGATTCCAATAATCAGCCGCATCCGGATGGTATATACGACTTTATTGAAGGTGTGACCGTCCTTGCCGATAATGGGAAAATTATTTTTCCAAGTGTGGAACCATTCGGCTCCTATCTGCGTAAAAAGATTAACAATGATGCGATTGCTGACAAATATGTATTCCAGGAACTCTACGACTCGACATTGACTGTCGCCAGGACAGATTGCTGAAAAGAATAAGTTCAAACTGGAGGGGGGAATACAAAGCCTCTTCGGGTGCCGAGATACAGTTGGGAGCTTCCAACGTAGCGCGAGGTTCAGTGAAAGTAACGGCTGGCGGAGCGATATTAACCGAGAATGTGGATTATACCGTCGACTATACTTCCGGCGTGGTGACGATCCTGAACGAAAGTATTATTTCCGCAGGTACGCCGGTCAGCGTCTCGCTGGAAAACCAGACAGCCTATAACATGCAGCGTAAGACCATGATGGGATTGACTTGAACTATCAGTTCAACTCGAATCTGATGGTAGGCGCTACCATCATGCACATGTCCGAAATGCCGTTGACCGCCAAGACGACGATGGGCGACGAAGCGATAAAGAATACGCCTGGGGTGTCAATATGGCTTATAAGGGCGAGAGTCAGTGGCTTACCAATATGTTCGACAAGCTGCCGTTGCTGAACCTAAGCAAACCCAGCCAGATATCTTTTCAATGCGGAGTTCGCTCATTTGATTGCCGGGCATTACGAAAACAAGAACACGGGTGGATATTCGTATCTGGATGACTTCGAGTCGACACAGAGCAATTTTGACCTCTCCGACCCTTATCCCTGGCAGTTGTCCAGTGTGCCTTATGACGATGGTAGCGCCCCAATTGTTCCCGGAAGCCGGGCTGACCAATAATATCGATTACGGGAAAAGTCGTGCTTTGCTCGCTTGGTACACGATCGACGGATTGTTCACGCGTAAAAATTCTTCTTTGCGTCCGAAATATATTACGACAAAAGATTTGTCCAACCATTATGTCCGTGCTATCGAGACGAGAGAGTTGTTCCCGCAACGGCAGCAAAGCATGAGTGAAAGTAATACGTTGACAGTTCTGAACATGGCTTACTATCCGCAGGAACGCGGACCGTATAACTTGGATGCCGATAATATTAATCCTGACGGAACATTGCAAAACCCGGAAAAGCGTTTCGGTGGAATGATGCGAAAGATAGACCAGAGTGACTTTGAGACGGCGAATGTCGAATATATCGAATTTTGGATGCTCGATCCGTTCATTTATGATCGTCAGACAACAGGGGGATCTGTATTTTAATTTGGGTGAGATATCGGAAGACATATTGAGGGATGAAAAGAAGTTCTTCGAAAAGGGATTGCCAATCGATGGCGATACCTTGCTAAGGTCGATTATACTGTTTGGGGTAAGGTTCCAAAACAGCAGAGTACAGTTTATGCCTTTCGACAATACGGCAGGTGCACGTCTGTTACAGGATGTCGGCCTGAACGGTTTATCCTCGGATGAAGAAAAGGAATATCCGGCTTACCAGGATTATCTGAATAAATTACGCCAGAAATTGAATGCGGTAACCCTAACCGAGATGGAGAACGATCCGTTACAGCTGTCCCCTTTCTTTGATCCGGCCGGTGACAAGTTCCACTATTTTTCGTGGTTCGGACTATGATTCTCAGGAGGTGGATATCTTAACACGTTACAAACGCTATAATGGAACGGAAGGAAACTCGAAAGATATCAACGATTCGGGCGAGCGCTACAGCACTTCTTCTTCCAAGACCGTGCCTGATGTAGAAGACATCAATCAGGACAATACTCTGAATAAAAAAATGAAAAATATTTCGAATACAAAGTCAGGATAACTCCGCAGGATACGGTTGTCGGTGAAAAACTTCATTGCGGATAAACGTACTTCATCAGTAAGATTGGCGGATGGTACGACAGAATCCGTTACCTGGTATCAATTTAAGATTCCAGTAAAACAATACCAGCGTCGTGTGGGGGCAATCAATGATTTCAAGACGATTCGTTTCATGCGTATGTATATGACAGGATTTAAGGAATCGGTCGTGTTGCGCTTCGGTACTCTGCAATTGGTACGCGGAGAATGGCGATCCTACGAGCAGGATTTGTCCGATCCGGAAGATGCCGCCCGCAGTGAAGGGTAAATTGGAAGTCTCGACTGTCAATATCGAGGAAAACAGTGACAGGGATCCGGTCAGCTATACATTGCCCCCGGGCGTCAGCCGTGTACTGGATCCAAGCCAGCCTCAGATCCGTCAGAGAACGAACAGGCGCTTTCTTTAAAAGATAACGGACCTTGCCGCTCAAGATGCACGTGCCGTGTATAAGAATACGAATTATGATTTGCGGCAGTATAAGCGCTTGCAACTGTTTACCCATGCCGAGGCTCCGAAATTGGATGTAAACGATCTTGCAGATGGCGATCTCGCTGTTTTTATCCGCCTGGGATCGGACTATAAGAATAACTATTACGAATATGAAGTACCGTTGAAATTGACTCCGCACGGGGAGTATAACTATAACAATTCGGAACACCAGAAAATCGTTTGGCCGGCAGAAAACATGTTGAATTTCCGTTTGGAGATTCTGACGGACCTGAAACTGGGCGTAACCGGGAAAAACGGTCCGGTACGAATGGAGTGTCTTTCCAGACTGTCTATTCTGGTAGGGATCCGGACAACGATGGTAATACGATCCGTGTCAAAGGTAATCCGAGTCTTTCCGAAGTGAAGACAGTCATGATCGGTGTGCGTAATGTGCGTAATAAGTTGAAGAGCGGGGAAGTTTGGGTGAACGAATTGCGCCTGACCGACTTCAATGAAGAAGGTGGGTGGGCTGCTAATGCGAATTTGAATGTTGCGCTTTCCGACTTGGGAACGGTGAATGTGGGCGGACGTATCGAAACGGCCGGCTTTGGTGCTCTTGACCAGTCTTTGAATGAACGCCGGATGGAGGACTTCAAACAGTATAACGTGGCGACCTCTATCGAATTGGGTAAACTGTTTCCGGAAAAAGGCGCAAGTCAGCATCCCGTTCTATTATGCCTATTCGAAAGGAAACATATGATCGAAATACAATCCGCTGGATCAGGATGTCAAACTGAAGGATGCTATCGATAAGGCGGAAACGAAAGCCGAGAAGGATTCGATCCGTGATTATTCTCAAAGATAGGACGGTTATCAAAGAGTGTTTCATTCAATAACGTGCGTGTGAATATCAAGAGTAAGAACCGATGCCTTATGATCAAAACAAAATCTTTACACTCGGATATTCGTACAGTATTAATGATAAGAAAAATCCGGAAACGGAATATGAAACGACGAAAGACTATCGTGCTAATTTTGCCTATAGCTATGTGCCTTATGTCAAGCCGATCAAACCATTCGATAAGTTATTGAAGAAAAACAACGGCTATACGCGCTATGCCAAGCAATTGGCGTTTAATGTGGCTCCGTCTATCAACTTCCAGACGGCCATGATGCGGAATTATTACGAAATAAAATTACGCGACCTGACAGGAGCGGCAGGTGTCCCCAACGATATACCAGTGACATTCAGCCAGAACTTTATTGGGACCGTGCTTTCCAGTTTGAACTGGGCTTTTACGAATAACCTGAACATAACGTTCAGTTCCGGTACGAATGCCCGTATCGAAGAACCGTATGTGCAGGTGAATAAGGAAACTGAACCCGGACGGTTACCAGTTATGGAAAGATTCCGTGAAGAAGAGCATCGCTGACCTGGGAACCCCGATGAAGTATGACCAACAGTTTATGGCGACCTGGCAGTTGCCGTTGCAGCTGATCCCGGTCCTGGATTGGACCAATGCTTCTTTGAGCTACAATGCTACTTACAACTGGGATCGTGGAGCGACGGTAAGCGAAGATATCGAGATGGGTAATACGATCAAGAACCAGCGTCAGTTCGATTTGCAGGCGAACTTGAACCTGTTATCTCTCTACAACAAAAACAAATATTTGAAGAAGATCAACGGCTAAGTTTAACAATACCCGGACTACGGCTAAAAAACGGAAAGAAGAAAAAGCCGAAATTGGAAAAAGAAATTGTCTTGAGTCCGGACAGCGCTACGGTTGTCGAGCATGGTATGTTTACGAAAAAGGTGCAAATCACGGCCAGGAAGAACGGACGGGCGTGTCTACAAAGTCAAGTTCAAGCCGATCAACTTCGCACAAGTTAAGATTTTGAACCAAGACACGGGTGCTTGTAAGGCAACACAAACT
>VOFC01002245.1_pt1 | contig 12833 bp, 23 predicted proteins | sample 5384161 | NCBI WGS metagenome assembly VOFC01 (sample SAMN12384722, study PRJNA508395) | human gut metagenome | isolation source: healthy gut B | host: Homo sapiens | reverse complement strand
ATTGAAATAAAGACTAATCTTCTAGCATTAGTAGAAAAAACTTTAAAAAAATAATTTTTTTCATTGGAAATTTTTTAAATATGCTCCTAAACAATATAATAAACAAAATGTTAATAAGGAAAAGCCTTTATTATTATCAAATGCTAATTGTCCTGTCCAACAAGGCAAAAACAGAACCTATTAAAAATAGAGTAAGTAATAATTTATGAAATTGTTTTTTTTGTGTGTTATTAATTAGAAAGTTTAAAAATGGACTGCAACAGTATAATAGTAAATATACTGCTAAATACCAATATTGTTTAAATAAAGTTATTGGTGATATTAATTGAACAATTTCTAAAGTTTCAACTTTAATACCTATTAACAAAAATATTATAAGAAATAACACTTTATAAAACCAGCCACTATTATTCATAGTGATTAATCTGTTTATTTTAAATTCTTTATCACATTGAAAGTAGCCCATTAAAACAATAAAAAAATTAACATGGATTAGTGTAAAATATGTAAAAACAAGTATTACAAAGTGAGCAAATCCAGATGTCGTTTGTAAAAAGAGATGTGTTATATACAAAGTGATATGCTACTATTAGCATCATAGATACTATACGCATTAATTCAAAGTTTGATTGTCGTTTATTATTGTCATTTACCATTTTAACCACCCTATACTATAATTGAAGTGTAACATAGGTAATCTTTAACCGCAATATAAAATGGACAAATTTACAGTTTTTTTCTTTATTTCTTCCGTGACTACTTTATATCCTTCATCTGATAAGTGAAGACCATCTTTAGTATATTCTTCTTTTTAAATTGTCGTTTTCATCTTTTAACAAGTCATATAAATTTATATAATTTATTTTATTTTCCTTGCAATATTTTTTTAACTCTTTGTTTATTTGCTTTATGTCATCATTATTTCTATTTCCAGATTTACTTCTTCTAACATCAGGATTAACTGGATAAATACTTTCTATGTAAAGTTCTGCTTTAGGCCTATTTTCTTTTAATTCACTTATTATCTTTTCAACATTCTTAACAATGTCTTCTTTACTATGCTTAGTATCCAAATCATTAGTTCCTATTAATAAGAATACTTTACTAGGATTATATTGATAAGCTCTTTTTTTCATATCCTTTAAAAATATCTTCAGTCGTATTACCACTTACTCCACTATTAACAGTTGGCATATCAGGATAATACTTATCAAGATCATAAAAATCAGTGATAGAATCTCCTAAAAATAAGTAGTTATCTGGTACTTTTCTACTTCTTTAATCTTAGTAACTACTTTTACTTTATGATGATTAAAAGTTGTATAATGAAAAATTAAAAAACCAACAAAAATAATCATGAGAACAAAAATAACAGTAATTAAAACATTATAATTATCTTTAAAAAGTATTAATACTAACTTTATGCTTATTACTTTTATGAGTTAAAAAGCTAGTATCCATTTCATCTTCTAAAATATCATCACTTAAAAGACTTTTAACTTCTTCTTTCTCATGCTGTTCTTCTTTTACTTCTTGAATATCTTCATCATGATTTTTCTCAGCTTCTATTGCAGTTTTTCCTTTTTCTTCTTCTATGTCATTATCTAATTTTTCTATATCTTCTTCTAGTTCTTTTTTACTTCTTCAATATCTTCTAATATCTCTTCTTGTATTTCTTCATCTTTTTTAATATCTAGAACTTCTACTTCTTCATTAATTTCTTGTTCTTCAACCTTTTCCTTTTCATAAAGAGCGGCATTTCTTTTAGTTCGTTTTGGCTTTTTCCTTCTTCTCTTCTTTTGTTTCTTCTACAAAAATATTATTATCTTCTAATAGTTTATCTATATCTTTTTAGTAATAGTTTTAGTTTCTACCTTTTTTTTTACTTTTTCTGCTTTTTTCGCCATAATCATCAACCTTCTTAAATCTTTCACTTAATTATATAACAAGAAAAAAGACTATTTACAACCCTCTTCTTTGTAAATAGTCATTATTTTAGCAAAATTAAACTTGTCATATAGTTAGAATCACCAGTATTAACATAAGTTATAGTGAAATTCTTAGTAGAACTTTCAGGATAAGCAGTAGTTGTATTAGCTGATTGTGAATAAACAACTGTTCCTGTTAATTCATATGATTTAGTACTTCTATCATAAGTTGCATTAGAAACTTTCATTTCTACTGTATCATATATTATTCCACTACGTAAACTATTCCAAGCTACTAAATTAGAAGCTAAACTTGAATCTATACTATTAGCTAAAGAATATCTAGCAGGTGAAGCCTTTTTGGTATCACTAGCAAACTTATTTAAACTTCCATACAATTCCTTATATATTTTTCTTTATAAGTATCAATACTAATATACATAGCTTGATTATCATTAAAAGATATTCCCCCACCATTACTCATAAAATAATCATCAATTATTTCTAATCTATTATCAGCACTTCCCATAAGATTTTTATTTAAATTACTATCTGTAGTATTAGTTTTTAAATAAAGAGCAAAGTAGTTTGTTAATTCATTAGAAGCTTTTTTCTAAATCAACTTTAACATCAACAGTATTATCTTTGTTATTTGTAATACTTTGTTGTCCATTGCTATCTGTTTTAGTTTTATTAAAAACAGAAAGTCCTATTCAATAGATACAACTATTATTGCTAATACTAGCACAATTATTATAAGTAAAGTATTATTTTTTTCATATTTTCCCCTTTTAATCTTTATAACTATTTTTATAACTACCATCTTTAATAGCATCTAACCATTCTTGATTATTTAAATACCAAGTAATAGTTTCTTTGATACCATCTTCAAAAGTATAAGTTCTCTTCCAGCCAAGTTCTTTCTCTACTTTACTAGAGTCTATAGCATATCTTAAGTCATGTCCTTTTCTATCTGTAACAAATTCAATCAAGTCTTCGCTTTTACCTAATTGCTTAAGAATTATCTTAACAAGCTCTAAATTAGTTCTCTCAGAGTGTCCTCCAAGATTATATACTTCTCCACTCTTTCCATTTCTAACGATTAAATCAACACCAATGTTGTGGTCAATGACATTAATCCAATCACGAACATTCTCTCCTGTTCCATAAACAGGAATTTTTCATTATTTAATGCCTTTGAAATAGTAAGTGGTATTAACTTTTCTGGAAACTGATATGGTCCATAATTATTAGAACAACGACTAATAGTGGTATTTAAACCATAAGTTCTGTGATAGGCTCCTACTAATAAGTCTGCACTAGCTTTACTAGTTGAATATGGACTTGATGTATGAATTGGTGTTGTTTCAGTAAATAATAAATCTTTTCTATCAAGTGGTAAATCACATATACTTCATCAGTTGATACTTGATGATATCTTGATACATTATATTTTAAACATGCATCCATCAATACTTCTGTTCCTATTATATTAGTCCTTAAGAATAGTTCTGGATCTTTAATTGAATTATCAACATGACTTTCTGCTGCAAAGTTAATTACTACATCAAACTTTTCTTTTCAAATAATTCATATACAAAACTTCTATTAGTAATATCACCATGAACAAACTTATAATTAAGTTTTCCTTCTAAATCTTTGATATTGTTATAGTTACCAGCATAAGTTAAAGCATCTAAACAAACAAATTCATCTAAAAGGATACTTATTAACTACATAATGTAAGTAATTACTACCAATAAATCCTGCTCCTCCTGTTACTAAAAATTTCATTGTTATCATCCTCCTACAATCATTCTAACAGTAATCGATTAAAAAATAAAAGAAAGATATAGATATTTTTATTTATCCTTCTTTCTCTTTTCAAAATTACTATTTTTTAGAATAGAATAATCAAAGACTTTTCTAAAATATGAATCTTTATTTTTTGCATAGTAACCATTTATTACTTTTTAGCATACTTATATTCGTTATAATCTTTATTTGAATAACAGTTTACAAAGCTTTTATCAATTTTATCTAAATAGTTATTTCCCATACACTTGTTAGTGATTGCTAAATAGTGTAACTCTGCTAAATTAGTAGAACAATATTTTTCTAAATACTTATTTATTATAAAAGAAGATGCTTGAAATCTTGGATTAAGTTTCATAAAATAAACATTATCATTGTTATCAATAATATAATCTATTCCAACTATTCCTTGATAACCTAATTGTTTTAGTTCTAACGCAATAGTATTTGCATAATCATTAATCTTATTAATAGCTTTATCCCCTAATTTGCTAGCATAAATAAAGTCTGCCCCAACATATTTAAATCTATCATTTATTTGTTTAATTAATTGAACAGAAATTGGTAATTTTATTGTTTCATATTTACCAATTACTAAAGTAATATTAACAGGAATATTATCAAGATACTTAGAAAAGAAAATATTTATTATCAAGATAATCACTATATTTATTAAATTTTTCTAAGCTATCAATATAATAAGTATTATTACCTCCTGCTCCTATCCTACCTTGCATAACAAATTTATGACTTTTAGTTATTTCTTTGGCTTTTTCATAAGAAATTTTTTTATCTATCCAAGTAGTCTTTACAACAGGAACATTATCTTTGATTAAATCTCTTATATATTTTTTATCATTAATCTTATCTATTAGAGCATAATCTTTTTCAAAAGTAATATCAAACTGTGTTTGATCACTCAATAAATCCTTAATCTTTTTATTAAAAGCTAAAAAAAGTAGCATCAGGATTATTCTTTGTAATTCGAGACATGTTTTCAATGATAAATTCTTTGTATTCTTTTTTTAAATTCATCAGTATCTCTATTTTTAATCATATCTTTAGAATAATAAATATTACCCTTTTCATTATTAGGATTAAGAGTAATAGAACCTGTTAAAAATTCTTCATTACAAATAGCATTATTAGCATTAAATCCTACATAATATATTTCTTTTTTACTATTAATATTTATAACTCTATTAAACATAGCATTAGCTTCAAATTTACCTTCTAGAAATAGTTGCTTTATTTCTTTAGAGGAAGCCCACATAACATCATTTTTACCTCTTCTATTTGAATACTAACATCATTAAGAGATACATCTTTCTTAAAAAGCCATACATCTAATATATCAGGACAGTTTTTTATAATATCTTCTAGTTCTCCCCGATAAGAGTTGCTTCACTTTCTGAAACATCAATTCCAAGTTCCTCTTTAGTCTCTCTAATAGCAGCTTCTTTTGAAGTTTCACCAATTAAAGCTGAACCACCAGTACATTCCCACATTAAAGGATGTCTTTTTATTCGCTGAACGTTGTGAAATCAAAAGCTCATTTTTATCATTCATTATCCAAACATTTACTACTAAATGAAAATCATCATCATTTAGTTTTGTTCCTCTAATTGCTAACTTTTTCTTTTTTTTCCTTCATAATCATATAAATCCCAATATTCCATATTCATCACCTAACATTATTTGAGTTTTTTTTAATACTGACGTATCTTTCTTAACAGTAATGTCATTAATTACTTCTTTAAACATTGGATCCATATAAACTGAAGAATTATAAGTAATACTATAGTTATAATCAAATTCTTCTAATGGTTCTGATGAACACATTACAATCGGCAAATCAGTAAGTCCAAAACGTTCTCTCACTTCTTTTACTATATATTTACCAAAAGGTTTAGTTTCCCAGTCATCATCATATATAGGTAGATAATTATCACATATTAACATATCAAATGGTTCTAAATCATTATCTTGAACATTATGTTGCAAAAATACTTATTAAACCACTATTTCTTGATTTAGCCCAAGTTATCTCTGATTCAACATCTACTTTTTCAAGTATTTTCTTAATATTATCAAATTTAAATTCATTGTCATCAATTACTAAAATTTTCATATTAATCCTCTTTTCTATATATCAATTTATTTAAACTTTAACGACTCTTTAAACGTATTAAAAAAGAAGAAACACAAGTTTTGTTATAAGCTTCATATTTACTCATTTTAAAGTCAATGCCATACAACTTTCCATTATAAAGCATTGAGTAATAGAAATGTGTTTAATTATGATTACTAGTTAAGGTTTTATAAAACCATACATTTCCATTAATATTTTGTTGACTCATAGTATTGTCATGTCTTTCGTAAGAAGATATTTTTAATAAATATTTTCTAGGATCATAGTTATACTGTGTTACCTGTGTTGAAGTTACCTTAAGAGAACAAATATCATGTGAATTATGGGTACCATAAAATTTAGCTTCTTCATCTAATGGCTGTTGAATACTCAAATTGCTAGGAACAATATAGTTTAGTTCACCAAGACTATCTTTTTTATTAACTTTATTAACAATTATGCTAAATTCATTTTGAATGACATCTATTAATAAAATAATATAAAATATAATACCAAGAATTAAAGCTATATTACTAGGTATTAAAGTACCACCTTTTTTTTTACAGATATTTATTAATTCTTCTCTTGACTTATCTTTATTTTGTTCTTTAACCTTATTTACTTGTTTTTCCACATATTCTAAATAAAAGTCTTTAAATTGATATGAGAAGTAAAGATTAATAATTAATTTTCCTATTATAATTAGTAATTTACCAAATAATAGCTTAACAAATAATAGCTTAATAAGTATATCAAGTAGAAGCCATTTTAGTAATATAGGCCATACTTTTCTATATATTACATAATAAATACCAAATAGAAATGTATTAAATGAAAAACCTCTATTTCTTATAGCAGCAACATTATCACCAATATAAGCATTTATTAAATCATCATCATTTTTTGTTTTCCGTATTAGCACCACAGTTTGAAAAATTATTCATAAATTCACTCCTAGTTATAAGCCAAGTATAGCATAAAATAGTAGAAAACGTACTAAAGCTGTCTCATTTTATTAAAAAATTATGAATAATTAATAGATTTGTTATTCACATTTTATAGTATTGCTAGATAATGATATTCTATTAGCATCTATATTTGAAATATAGTTATGGTCATACGTCCTTTTGTACATTTTATTGTTTTTTAACCAATCCACAGTTTGTTGTCAGATAAGGTACAAACTTGCTCCTTTATAGCAAGTATTAACTTTAATCAATATCTATCCTTTCGATATTCTTAACGTTTCTTTTAACTATAGACAAAAAAAATCACTATCTCAATATAATATAATTGATTATATTAGATAGTAATTTTATTGTTACCTTATTTTTTTCGTCAGTATCAGTACATGAATTTGTCCTGTAATAATTATTTAATATATATTAAAAAATCAAATCAAAATAATTTAACTTTTTAATCTACTACTAAACTAGTTATATAATTACTGACTCCATTATTAGCATACTTTAAAGTAAATTTACGAGTATAACTATTTGGAACGATACTAGTATCAGTTGCACTATAGACTATTACACCAGTTATAGTAAATACTTTATTTGTTTTATCATAATTAATATTATCTGCTTGAAAACTTGCTGCATAACCCATAGGTCCCCAAAGTGCATTGAAAGAAACTAAGTCATTTGATAATGATGAATCATATTTATTAGCTAGAGCATAAACATCTGGAGTGGCATTTTTAGTATCATTATCAAAAGAATCTAAACTTCCATATAATTCTTTATACTTAGCTTGATAATCACTAATATTAACATACTTTGCTTGTCCATCAAGAAAAGAGGTTCCAGTATTAGTTGCTATATAAATTGCATTAATTATTTCTAATCTATTATTAGAATTAGTAATAACATCAACGTTTTTTTGTTTAGTACCATACACTCTATATTTCATATAATTTGCTAAGTATTCATCAAGTTTTTGATTAACTTTACTCATGTCATTTGGAACTTTTACTTCTTCTTCCTTCTTAGAATCATTTTTTAACTCAATATCATTTTTCTTTGTTTTTTTGGCTATTATTAAAATGTAAATATATACCTATTCCCCCAAATAACACCCTATTATAAGAAAAAATAACTGCTACTACCATTATATTATTATTACTTTTTTTTCATTTAATTTTCTTCCTCCATATCATAACTGCAGTTTAAACTATTAATAATTCCACTACCTATTTCAGCTTAATTATAACATAAAATAGCAAAAGCTTCATTAAAAAGCTTCTACTTTACTTAAAATTAGTTACTATTGCTTGATTTTATTGATTTTATGATATAAACTAAATTTAGTTGGGAGGGATATATATGAAAAATATGAAAAAAAAGTTCTTTACGTTTTAGCTTTAACAGCATTTTTCTTAGTTGGAACTAATGTTAGTGCTATGACAAAACAAGACTTAAAGTCAAAACTAACAAATACTTATACAATTGGAGGAAAAGAAATTAGCGCTCCTGCTAATATGGTTACAGAATTAGAAAGATATTTAAACAAATATGATTTATCTAGTACTGATTGTGACTACATTGCAAATAAATTTGATGAAGCTTTTAGCTATCGTTCAAGAAGCTGGAGTTACTAATTATACTGCTTTAAGTGATAGTGCTAAATCTAAATTAACTTCTATTGTAAGTGATATTTCTAAGAACACATCTGTTAAAGTAACTTTAACTAAAGGTGGAAAATTAACTGTTTACGAATCAGATGGTAAAACTGTATTTACAGTTATCTCTGATAAAGATAATGGAATTCAAAATACTAATAATAATAACTTAGTTATAGTAATCGCTAGTGCAATTTCTTTTACTTGGTGTAGTAGTTATTGCAAAAAAATGGCAGGAACAAATGCTTAAAAAGAATTCACAAATTAGGAAAAGGAATTGCCAAGGAATTAACAATTTCTTTTTTTTATTTCGTCTTTACTAATTGTAAGTTGTTTCTTCTGTTTTGGAAAGAAAATTGATACTTATATTTCTTTAATAGACATGATTACAATCGGAAAGACACAAAGTAAAGCTCAAAACTTAAGGTTTGATTCGGTTAAAAAAAAGACTAGCGGTTTATCCGAATTGGGGAACTGTATGGGCAACTATTGAAATTCCAAAGATTGGTATTAGTATTCCTGTCTATCATGGAGACACTCTTGATATTCTAAAATATGGAGCTGGACATTACTCAGGTAGTTATTTTCCTGGTGAAGGTGGTTCTATTATTATACCAGCTCATAATAGTAGGCAACATTTTATGAATATTTATCAGTTAACAGATGGCGATATTATAACTATCAAGGCAAGTTATGGTACTTTTACCTATAAAGTAAGAGAAGGAAAAGTAATTAGTGATAAAGATATGGATAGCTTACCTATTCAAGCTAATAAGGAAGAATTAATGCTATATACTTGTTGGCCAGTAGATACGATTGGTTTCAAGAGCAAAAGATATGTAATTTATGCAGAGTTAGAAGGTGCTACTTATGAATAAAAAGTTGAAAATGTTATCATTTTATTTTTATCTATTATTACTAACTATTATTGTATTAGGAATAACTTTAGTTTTCACTATAAAACTAACTATTCTAAGACCAAATTACATTATAAATAATCTAAACAAGATAAACTATTATGATAAAGTTTATAATTCTATCAATGAGGAAATGCAAAATTATCTTATTCAGTCTGGACTTACTAACGATGTTTTAACTGATATCTATACAAAAGAAGATATTAGAAGTAGTTTAAATAATGCTATCTATGCTTTCTACGATAATAAAGAAGTTAGTGTTGATACTAGTAGTATTAAAACTAATTTAGAAAATAACATCAATAATTATTTAATAAAACATAATATCATAGTTACTGAAAAAGGGATTAGATTCATTTGTTAATCAAATGTTAGAAATATATACAAATGAAATAATTATCAGTACTAAAATTAATAATTTCAGTACTTATTTAGTAAAAATTGTAAAGTTAGTTGATATTTCAATCATAGTTTTAGGTATCACTACTCTACTTTTTATTAGCTCTTGGTTACTTCTTTTTATAGAAAAAATGTAGCTACTGTTCCACTAGCTAGTGCTGGGGAGTTATTAGTTTTAGGTAATTATTTATTATTCAATAAGATTGATGTTAAGAATATTCTTTTTTTGGAGTGATAATGTTTCGTCGGTAATTAAAACAGTTATTATGGATATGTCTAGTAAGATTTATTTCCTAGGATTTACATTTATCATTGCTGGTATTATTGTTAGAATTATTTATCATATAACAAGAAAAACAGAGTTAGATAACTTCTAGCTCTACTTTTTTTATTATAATTTATGGTTTTAAACAAGTAATTGGTAACACACTTTCCTTTTTACCTGTAGCAGTTAAAACCATTAAAAATGAAGGATTATTCATCATAAATCTCTTCAACTAAATAAGTATCATACCCTTCATATTGATAACTTGCATCTATTCCTTTCATAAGTACTTGTCTATCATCTATCTTATCGGTTAAGGCTTTTTTCAATAATAATCTTAGTTCTAAATCTTTTATTGGACTTCTTTCCATAGCAAGCAAATATTCTTCTTTATCTATTTTACTCCAGTCAACCACTTGATTTAACTCTTTTTTCTTAATATCAAATCTAACCAAATACGTGTACTTCTTCCATTTCCTTCTCTAAATGGATGTGCAATATTCATTTCAATATATTTTTTAACTATATTTTCAAAAGTATCTTGAGGCATTTCATCTATTTTCTTCAAAATTTCATCTAGATACATGGCAGAAGCAAATCTAAAGTTTCCTTTTAGCAATATTTTCTTCCCTTATTTTACCAGCAAAATAATAAATATCATTAAACAAAAACTTATGAATGAGTGATAGTCCCTTAAATGTTCCTACTTCAAATTCATCTATTTTTTTTTTTGAATCAAATAATTCTACTGCCCTTAGTTTTGTTAGTCTTTCTTCTTCACGAGCAAGTTCAACTGAACTAGTTATTCCTAATTTATTCTTTAACATCATATATCACTTCCTTAACTATATATATTATATCAAAATAACTTTTTAAATTCCATTAATATAGATAATAAAATAATTTATAATCCAAAAATAGTAGTAGAAAAAGAAACCTCATCGTTTAATGAAGTTTTTCTACATTTTCAACCAAAATTATTTATTAGTTGCACCACATGAAAGCGAAAAACATTTTCACACTCTTAAGTACAACTCAAATATACTATATTTATATTATACCATTTTCTTTAATTGCGGCTTGAGCAGCAGCTAATCTTGCAGTTGGAACACGATATGGACTACAAGAAACATAAGTTAAACCAGTTCTATGACAAAATCAATACTAGCTGGGTCTCCACCATGTTCACCACAAATACCAAGGTCAATATCAGGTCTTACACTTTTTACCAAGTTTTACTGCCATATCTACTAATTTACCAACACCTTCTTGGTCTATTGTAGCAAAAAGGATCTTGTTCAAATATCTTTTTAGTATAATAATCTTTTAAGAATTTAGAAGCATCATCTCTTGAAAAGCCATAAGTAAGTTGGGTTAAATCATTAGTACCAAAGGAGAAGAAACTAGCTTCTTCGGCAATCTTATCAGCAATAACACAAGCTCTTGGAATTTCAATCATTGTACCAACCTTATAATTAAGTTTCTTACCACTTTCTTTAATGATTTCATCAGCTGTCTCACAAACTATCTTCTTAATATAAGAAAGTTCATTTGTTGTTCCAACAAGCGGAATCATAATTTCTGGGGTAACTTCTATACCCTCATTCATAACTTCTAATGCTGCTAGAATTACTGCTTTTGTTTGCATAACAGCAATTTCTGGATAAGTAATAGCAAGACGACAACCTCTATGACCCATCATAGGATTAAACTCTTTTAAAGACTCTACTCTATTCTTTAAATCAGTAAAACTCATATCTAAAGTAGGAGCTAACTCTCTTATCTCTTCATCAGTATGTGGTAAAAATTCATGAAGTGGTGGATCTAAGTATCTAATTACTACTTCATAGCCTTTCATTGTTCTAAACAAACCTTTAAAGTCTTCTTTTTTGATAAGGTAAAATCTTAGTTAAGGCTTCTTCTCTTTTTTTTCTTTAGTATCAGCTGTAATCATTCTTCTAAAATTAAAGATTCTATCTTTATCCAAAGAACATGTGTTCTGTTCTACATAGTCCTATTCCTTCAGCACCAAAGTTTCTTGCTACTTTAGCATCTCTTGGATTATCAGCATTTGCTCTTACTCTTAGTTTTTCTAACACTATCAGCCCAACTCATAAATGTTTCAAAATCACCACTTATAGTAGGTTCAACTGTTAAAATCTTTTCTCCATAAACATTACCAGTACTACCATCAAGTGATAAATAATCTCCTTCATGATACACTTTTCCAGTAGCAGTAGTTACTGTTTTATTTACTTCATCTACTATTAAACTACCACAACCAGAAACACAACAAGTTCCCATTCCACGAGCAACGACAGCTGCATGAGAAGTCATTCCTCCTCTTATTGTTAAAATTCCATGTGCTAGATTCATACCTTCTATATCTTCAGGTGATGTTTCACTTCTTACTAAGAGTAAATCTTTTCTCCCCTCTCATGAGAAGCCATAACATCTTCTGCTGTAAAATAAATCTTACCTGTTGCTGCTCCAGGTGATGCTGCTAATCCTTTAGCAATAACTTCTGCTTTACTCAAAGCATCAGAATCAAAAGGTCTTATGTAATAATTGATCAAGACTAGAAGCATCTACTTTCATTAAGGCTTCTTCTTTACTAATCATTCCTTCTTCTACCATATCAACAGCTATTTTAAAGCAGCAGTAGCAGTTCTTTTACCATTTCTTGTTTTGTAACATATAAAGTTTACCATCTTCAATAGTAAATTCCATATCTTGCATGTCTTTGTAATGATTT
>VOFC01003645.1_pt1 | contig 12839 bp, 23 predicted proteins | sample 5384161 | NCBI WGS metagenome assembly VOFC01 (sample SAMN12384722, study PRJNA508395) | human gut metagenome | isolation source: healthy gut B | host: Homo sapiens | reverse complement strand
ATGGTGGAACCTATCAACAGGTTTCCCCTGACAATCATCAATACACTTGGAAATATCGGAGGAATCGTTTGCGATGGAGCGAAACCTTCCTGCGCAGCGAAGATAGCGACATCTGTTGATGCTGCACTTATGGCTTTTCAGCTTAGTATTCAGAACAAAAGTTTCCTGCCGGGAGAAGGTATCATCAAAGATGATATTGAAGAAACAATTAAGAGCATGGGTTACATTGGAAGAGTTGGTATGCGTGCCACGGATACAGAGATTCTGAATGTAATGATAGACCGTGCGGATATCAATGAGGAGTGCTAGAAATGAATAATTTTATCTATGAAACACCAAACAATGGACTTGTTCGTCAGATAGCCGTGCTTCGCGTCAAACGCCTGCTTGCACGCATCCGACACGTTCACCACGTAGTCGGACATCCCCCCATTTCCTTCTCGATGGCGTCGCAGAAGACCATCTGAGAAGCATCGGTGTGGAACCATGACATCCTGACCTTCGCGGAGACCTTTTTCCCGACGATGTAATGCGGGTCATTGAAGCTGATTGCAAGGTCGTAGTCTCCCGGAATGTCCGGAAGATAGGGGATGCACAGCTTGTGGAAATACTGCTTGTAGTTATGTCCGCTCTGCATCGGGCCTCCGGAAAGGCTGGATCTGACCTTCGCCGCGGCCTCGCCATCCCAATCCGGGATGCAGCCCTGCGCAAAATTCTGTTTCATGGATTCCGTCAGCGCCCGGTACGCCTTCATCTCGGGAAGCAGACGGACATTGGGGTTGAGCATCGACATCAGTTCGCCCTCATGGGCATACAGGAACAAGTCAACGTCATAACGGTTATAATCGATGGTATCCAGCAGTCCCAGCAGACTGCTCTCCGCCCCGCCAAGCTCCATATTAAAATGCAGTATGATGATTTTCCGTTTCATGCTCTGTTCCAATCACTTTTTTCGCAAGCCCCGAAGCACATAATAGTAGTGCTCCCCTAAAAACCGGAGCTTTTCCTTAAGCGGCAGTTCTCCCTTTATCACAGCTTTCCTTGCTCTGGCGATGATTGGGCGAAGCTCCTGCTGCACATCGTCCATGTGGTACTTTTTCGCCTGACGCAGCCTGAAGTCCGCCAGCTGCAGCAGATTCGCGTAGGCGCAGTCGCGGTAAAGCAGTTTCTCCCCGGAGCGCTCCAGAATATCGATATCCTCAAGCGTATCGTATACCTGCCCGACCCTCTGCCGCTGGCCCGCCGAGCTGGAGATCGAATTCCCGTTCCGAAAGTAGTAGTACAGGGGTTTCGGAAATGGAAACCACCTTCTTTACTGTTCAGGACAAATTGAATCGCAAAGTTTCTGTCTTCGATGTAGTGCAGGCTCGGGTTGAATCGAATGTTCCCCATCGTTTCCCGGCGAAACAGCTTGTTCCATGCCACGCTGTATTTGTACTGCGCCCGAAGGTATGTTCTCCGGAAGTAATCGTCCTTGTCAGTTCCTCCGCCGCGTTGCAGCCCTCTGCCGGGCGGTTTGCCTCCATAAAGTCGAAATGTTCTTCCGTCCCCTGCGCAAAATCGCACAGCACCAGATCTGCACCGTGTGTCCGCGCCGCTTCCGCCAGCCGTTCATACATCAAGGGGCTGATGTAGTCGTCGGCGTCAACGAAAGCGATCCAGTCCCCCGACGCATGGTCAATGCCGATATTCCGCGCGTTGACAGCCCGCGTATCTCCGTGGAGATCGGTTTTATCCGGCTATCTCCGGCCGCCAGCGCTTCCAGTATCTCCCATGTATTGTCCGTCGATCCGTTTTCGACGGCAATGATCTCAATATCCCGGAACGTGCTCCCGGTAATGGAGTTGATGCACCGCTCGATGTACGCCGAACCATTGTACACCGGCACAATAACGCTTATCATTCCGTGCCCCCCTGTCAGAACGGGAGATTCCGATATCTCCAGTTCATCAGTTTTACATACCACTTATCCTTCGATTTTTTCCGGCGCGGCTCCCCTCCACGGGGTCTGCGCCAGATTTTCCCAGTACAGCGCCTTGAGCGGGTGCCTGCAATCCCTGCACCACGGTCTGCTGGTGAAGCTGGGGGTGTAATGCAGGATCACCGGTGCCTTTTTCGCGGCCTCTATTTCCTCCTGAGGGTAAAAGCCTGCTTCCTCGTGAAAATATTTCAGCAGCTTTTCCCGGCTGAGCATGTAATGGATGGTCATGAGATTGTCTTTTATGGGCAAGTTTACATAATCTTCCATCAGCACGCCGTTGAGGACGCCCTGATCGTGGTGGACGACATTGCCCCCGTGTCCTTCAATAAAGGACATGCACCTTTCCCCATTTTCCGGGCGCGCCATTCCGCCAGATCGATCAGAAGCAGTCCCGCGTTGAAATAGCGCATTCCGGCCTGCAATCCAACAGCCGCCTTGGTGTCCGCGCTGATGCCGTCCTGCACCGCCGCCAACACCTTGCCGTCCAATGGCGTGTTCCAAAGCTCGCGGAGCGGTTCGCAGACGATCATATCACAATCTGCATACAGCACTCTGTCAACGGTTTCGGGCAGCATCTCTCCGACGAACAGTCTGGCATAGGAGCTGATGGAAATGTCCCAGCTCATGTTCAGCCGGAGCTTTTCCTTCCACTCAAGGAAAGGAAGAAACATAATTTCAGCATTGGAAAACCGGCTCACCATTTCCCGAAGTTTATCTCTGTTCTCAGGCGAGATATCATTGTCGATCACGTACAGCCGGATATTTTCAAACTCGGCGTTGTGCCTGAGCAGGGAGTAGATCGACACGCCCATATGTTGGGCATAGTTATCGTCGCTGGAATACAGGACATTCATCCGCTTTGTATTATCTGCCACGTCCTTTTGCCCTCCCCAGGATAAAATGCACCGGTTTGCTGATCGCCGACCGCAGCCGCTTGTGCCATGGCATCCAGCTGGCCGAATACCAGTGGATCGAATGGGTATTCTCCGTTTTCCGCAATTCGCCGGTGACGCTGCTTCTTGGGTTGAAAAAATCCTCCGGGAATACCACGGCGCCGCTCAGCTTCTGCTTTTTTCGCCGTTCAGCTCCAGCCCGAGCTTCAGCAGCGCATCCGTATTGAGCCGGGGGCAGCCGATCGTCCCATGCTGCCCGTCCAGCAGCTGGTCGTATTCTGCCAGCATCTGCCGCACCGCCGGGTTATGGGGTTCCGCGCCGAAGCCCTCGCCGGTGTTGACGAACCGGTCATTCTCAAAGCCGAAAAAGGCCGGATTGTCCAGCAGCTCATCAAAGGAACGCACCGCCTCCACGTCCGTGTCAAAATAAATGCCGCCGTGCTCCTCCACGATCAGAAGCCGCAGATAATCCGTCAGGAACGCATACTTCTTTCTCCTTATAGCACATCTGCGTGTAGGCATTGCGGTTCACGTCGAAGTTATCTTCGTTCCACTCGATGATCTCGTAATCCGGGCAGTATTTTTTCCAGCTGGCAATACATTTCTGTGCCAGCCTTGGCTTTTCTCCCTCTGCCGAACCAGCAGTAGTGAATTTTTCTGGGTATCATATACGCTCCTGTTCGTTTACAGCGAATACAGAATCTGCCTGAGCAGCCGCCTGGGCGCTTCCTTTTTCAGCTTCTGCATCACCATTTCCGCGATCTTGCCATACTCTCCATGCTCCAGATATCCTGAAATCCGGTGCTTTTTATTTCTATCCTGCAACACTCTCAAAGCATCCTGCACTTCCGGCAGGGCGGCCACACGCCCGATTTCCTTTATCAGTTCCATCTCAGTGTGCTTTCCCTGCCGTTTGTACATCTCAAACCAAGTCATCAGAACGTTCAGCAGTTCAACTGCCATGAAATACTCCGCATCCTGGGGCATGGGATGTTTTTGCCGCATTTCCGTTTTGAAACGGTAAAGGCGCGGAAATCATCCAGCATGTATGGCATATACCGGGAGGTGTTTCCGCCGATGCGGTAATTGTAGACTGCCTCCGGCAAAATACCAAGCCGCCGCGTTTCAGGCAGCAGACGAAGTGTTATGCTCAAATCGTCTCCCATAAACCATACGACAGGGGGATAATCCATTACCCGTGTGATCAGCTCCGTGCGATAGAGCTTCGCATACAGTGACACGGGATAATTGCTGATACCAAAGCAGCTGATATATAAATCGTTGATAATATCCTCTCCGGAATATACTTTGGGCTGCTCAAAGCAGGGGCGTGAAACCTGCTGCGGAATCTGACGCCCTTCCACATTTTCACTGTAGCAGCACACACGCAGTCCAGATTATTTTTCCCGGCTTCCTCATAGAGGACACGAAGCGCGTCTGGTTCCAGCATATCGTCCGCATCACACAGGCAGATATACTTTGCCGTCTGGGCATATTCCGAAAGTACGCCCGCAGCCCGTGCCAGCACCGCGCCCTGATTGGGCTGGTGTATCACGCAAACGCGCGAGTCCTTCGCCGCGTATGTATCGCAGATTTTCCCGCTTCCGTCACTGGAACCGTCGTCCACCAGAACCAGACAGAAGTCCTGAAAGGTCTGGTTCAGGACGCTTTGGATACACTGCCGCAGATATCGCTTCGCGTTATAGACCGGGATCACAACACCGATTTTCTTTTCTGCCGCCATTTTCTTTACCCTTCCGTTCGTGCTTTCTTTCTGATATACGCCGTCAGCAGCCGTCCCGCCGGGATGCACAGCGCCGTCAGAAACGGTCTGGGGATTCCCGGACATAGTGGGGATTCCCGCTGATCTGGCTGCTGGAACAGTAGTGGATCACGTCGGTCACATTCCGCTTCCAGTCCTTGATGTACTTCAGATTCTCTTTTGCGAATGAACGCAAAGCCCTGGGATTGCGCAGGTACTGCCGCAGCATGTTTCTGGAGGAGCCGTCCGGCTGGTATTCTACATTGCACAGCACCGTATTGGTGGTCACCAGCTTGTACTTCTGGTCGCAGAGCTGGTATTTCCATCCCAGAGAAACATATTTTTCTCCCTCAAAACCGGATACGGCGGCAATTCTTTCATGATGTCGGTGCGATACACCAGCTTCTTGTCGCCGCTGCCGCCCGCGTCGTAAAAATCCGGCCAGAGTGGTCTCCTTCATATCTTCGGGAAAGCCCGTCCCGATCACCTTTCCGGTGTTCATATCGGCGTCCAATCCGATGATACCGGCGTATTTCCGGCGGTCGGTCTTATCCCACAGGTCCACAATACAGCGGACAGCGCCGTCTGCCAGCGCGTCGTCTGAATCGATGCAGACATTCAGCTCCGTGTCAATGTTTGCGTAGGCCGCGTTGTGGGCGGTGTGCATTCCGCCGTTTTCCTTTTGTAGAGATAGCGTATCTCAAATTCCGTCTCCTCTGCCTGCCAGACTTTGACAAGCTCCGCCGTGTTGTCGGTGGAACCGTCGTCCACCACAAGCCATATGAAGTCCTTGCAGTCCTGCCGCCGGAGAGAAGCATATGTACGGGGAAGGGTGTGTCCCCGGTTATAGGCGGGCGTAAAGATCGTCAGTATCGGCATAGCTCCCTCCTATCTCTGCGCCGCCTGTAAATAAAACGCCTGCAGCCATTTGGCGTTCTCCACAGCGTCAAAGCCTGCGCCCCTGATTTCATAAGTATTGCGGCGTGGGATTCTGGCAAGCTCCCAGAACGCTGTCTGCCCATTCTTCCGGCGGCGCGCTCAAGGGCAGGACATGAACCAGATCCGTTTTCCTGCACTCGATCGGGACGCTGTCGGAGATCAGCACCGGCAATCCGGCGGCCTGCGCCTCGATGCTGGCGACGGAAAGCCCCTGAACAGCGACGGAAACAGAAACACATCCATCGCCTGAAGCAGCTCCGCCACGTCGCCGCGGGTTCCCAGAAATTTCACCCACGGGGTCAGCCCCAGCTGCTCTGCCTTCTGGTGGATTTCCTTTCCGCCCTCACCGGCGTCATTTCCCACCAGCAGCAGAACCGCCTCGGGATTTTCGTCCGACAGCCTGAAAAATATCAATGATAAACTTATGGTTCTTCTGCGGATAAAAAGCGCCCCACGTGGCCGATGACCAGCTGATCCTCCCCCGATGCCCAGCGACTGCCGCATTTTCTGCCGGATTTCCGGGCGGTAGGCATACTGACGGGCGTCAATGGCGTTGTTCAGCTGGATGAAGCGGGCTTCGTTCTTCCTGCCGAACAGCCAGTCCCCGGATTCCTTGCCGCATATGAACAGATCCGTAATATGCGGCCGCATCATGGCCTTGTAATACCAGCGGACGGGGGATTTGAGGTCGATTCCGTATGGACGGTTATGGGCATGGCAGATGCGCACCGGGACACCGGCCTTTTCCGCTTCCCGGAAATCGTAATAGCCAAGCTCGGACATGTGGGAATGGATCACCCGGTACTCGGGGATGCTCTGCGTAAAACGCCCGCACCGTCTTCCGGTACTCCCCGGCAGTCCAGGGGCGGATCGGCGGCATCCGGTAGATCCTGCCGCCAAGCGCCTCGATCTCATCGTCATAGGCGCCGCGCTCCTGACGGTGCACCATGAAATCGTACTGCACCTTGCTTCGGTCGATGTTCCGATAATAGTTCATCACCATGGTCTCCGCGCCGCCGCGGTTCATGATGGTAAACAGGTTCAAAACCCTGACTGGCTCTGTCGTCATGCATTACCTCTCCTCTCAGGAGAATACTCCCAGAATGTCGCTGTTGTACCCCCACGAACCCTGATGGGACATCTGATAGCAGTAGAAAATAAAATACAGAATATAAAATCCCACTTTCAGGGCGCTCCTGTTTCGACTGCTGACCGTCACATTCAGAAGGTAGGGATAGAGGATCAGACTGTAGCCGGCGGTATACGTTGCCAGACGGATCACGTACAGTCCGCATGTAAACGTCGCAAGAAGATTCAGCAGAAAGTTTATCAGCGACATATTGATGCAGATGTGTATCATTTTATTGCCTGCATCGATCCGGTCACGGTGGATATACGCGATCACCACCGGCACCGCCGCGATAACAGGGCGGATGATGGAAGAACCGGAATCGCTGTTCATGGCCGCCACCGCATAGTCATAGGTCGAATTTGCCAGAGAGCTTTCCACGGCATCCAGAATCGGCCTCAGGAAAAGCAGGCCGACCACAGCCGCAATAATAATCAGGTTCTGCTTGGGGCTCCACGCCCTGCCTGTTACCATGAAATAGACCGGGATGAACAGATACGCACTGTTGTGGAACTGCGCCGCAAAGAGACACAAAAAGGATATAGGGGATCGTTTTTTCCCTCTTTGATGAATATTGTGCCGCCGAACAGAAGCACCACGGCAAACCACTGCCGCATCATGGAAAAGTAATTATAATACAGTGTGGTAGCGAACAGCACAAAGCAGCTGTCCAGAAAGCTGACGGACTCCCCTGCTCAGCACATGAATGAAAATGCAGGACTCCACCGCCGCAAACAGGCCAAACCACCCGTGGTAATCGTCGCTCACGTACATCTTGAAGATGTTGGCGGTTATGTCAAACGCTTTGTCTTTGCCGTCCCCGTCAAGGATTCTGGAAACGTCGTCCCATGTGCCGGGGATATGCTCAAACGACTGAATATAGCCGGAGGTATCGTTCATTCCGGGCGCATGGCGGCCAGATAGGCGATGTAGCCGAACACGATCAGCCAGGGCATCAGCGGCGACTTGTAATCGTAGCGTTCGCCGTAATATATGGAATTCAGCTTGTGATACCGGATTGGCCGCTCCCAGATCAGGGCGCAGACCAGAATCACGGCCAAAACCGAAAAATGAATTATCATTTTCTTGTTCCTTTACCTTGAAATAATCCTCTGGATCACGGTGAGCAGCACGTACACACCAAAGGCAAATCCATGTCTGGCGCAGCCGTAAAACAGTTTCCAGTGGATTGGGAAATAATTTAAGGGCAGGTTTTTGTACGCCTTCCGATACCTTTCCTGACGGATGATCCTGTGGATATCCTTCACTTTTTTTCCCCATCGACTGAGTGGAAACCGTAATGTTCAGCCCCAGCCCCAGAATGCCCAGCGCGATCCTGTTATTCAGCGCGGCTTCATACTCGCTGCCCAGCTGGTTTGACCGGATGATGGCTTCCATCCGGTCGTAGAGCGTCTGCCACTGGTCATACAGCCTTGGGTTGTACCCGGACGTGACCGAGGAAGACCCGTCCCTGCGGTAATGATACAGGTACGCTGCCAGATACACCACCCTGTCGGCCTTTCCGAAAAACCTCCAGATTGAAAAAGCCGTCCTCGTAGCTTCCGATCTCCGCCAGATCGACAAATCTGGCGCCGCTTTTCTGAATCAGGGAACGCCTGTACAGCTTTCCCCAGACCGGGCAGAGGGAATCCACCAGCTCCGGGTGGGAAAGCTCCTCTCCCATTGCCCCGACAAATCTTCGGTGCAGCTTTGCCCGGACTTCTTCCTTTTCAAAAACCGTCGTTTCCGGGAAGATGACTTTCCGGGAGGAACGGTTCTCCGTTTCGCTCACATACGACCACATCACGATATCCGCGTCATATTCGCGCATTGCGTTCACCGCGTTTTCGCAGGCGTCCGGCTCGACCCAGTCGTCCGAGTCCACGAACATGATGTATTCCCCACGGGCGCAGTCCAGCGCGCGTCGTTCCGCGCCCGGGATACGCCGCCGTTCGCCTTATCGATGACCTGTATCCGCGCATCCTCATCCGCGTAACGCCGCAAGATATCCAGGACTGCCGTCACGGGAGCCGTCGTTGACGCAAATAATTTCCAGATTTTGGTATGTCTGGTTAATCACACTGTCAAGGCACTGTGCCAGATACCGCTCCACGTTGTAAACGGAATGATAACGCTGACCAGCGGCTGTTCCTTCATTTTCCGGCACCTCCTGTTATGCGCAGATTATAGTCGTTTGATCGTTTCTTCGACGACACTTTTCTTTGTCAAACACGGCTTCCATACGTTTCCTGCCCGCTAAGCCCCATGGCTCTTCTCTCCTCCATGGACAGGGCGCAGAACCGCTTCATTGCTGCGTAAAGGCTGCCTGAGTCCTTTCTTTCGCACAGGAAGCCTGTCACGCCGTCCTCCACCGCTTCCATGCAGCCGTGAATGCGGCTGGTGATCACCGGCCGGCCGGAAGCAGCGCATTCCAGATTGGTATTCGCCATCCCCCATGCCACGAGGGCAGGACAAAACAGTGGACGCGGCGATGAACGGGCGCACGTCCTCCTGATAGCCCCAGTATTTTAACCACCCTTCGGATTCGGCTTCTTCCACCACCGCGCCGTAATCTTCCTCGTATCCGCCCACCATGTCCAGCGTGCAGGGGACGCCCTCGCCGGTGAGCCGTCTCATGGCCGAAAGCAGCTCGTCAACGCCCTTTTCCCGCATGATCCGGCCGATGAACAGGAAATTTTACAACGTCCCCGCCGGGTAGTCCGCCACGGCGTAGCGCTCCAGATTGACCCCTGCCCCGCTTAAGAGGCAGGTCTGGCGCTCTTTCACGATTTTCGCGTTGAGGAAAATCTGCCGGTTTTCTGCATTCTCAAAAAATACCGTCTTCGCCTTTTTGCAGCTGAGCCGGTACATCGCCGTGACCATTTTTTTCAGCAATCCGCCGCTTTCAAAGGCTGTCCCAAGTCCGGTGATGTTGACGGCGTAGGGTATCCCCGCCAGCCGCGCGGCAAAGCCGCCGTAGATGTTCGGCTTGATGGTGTAGCAGATCACTTTTTCCGGCTTTACCTCCCGGAATATGCGCCGGTAGGCGGCAAACAGCTTTGCGTCCCTGACCGGGTTCATGCCCCGCCGTTCCATGGGCGTGTCGAAAAAAAAAGCACCCCATCTCCACCAGCGGCGCCACCAGTTCCCCGTAGGGGAGGGATATATATACCTCGTTCTTCGTCAGAAGCTCCTGTATCAGCTCCCTTCGGAACTGGTACAGGCCGACGTCGAAATTCGTCAGGATCAGAATTCTCATTTGATTTTCTCCGCGGGAACGCCTACGTATGTCCCGCTTTCCGTGATGCTTTTGATAACCACCGCGCCCGCACCGATCATACAGCTGCCGCAGATCTGAAGATTGTTGCTCACCGTCGCGCCCGCGCCGATCCATGTTCCCGCGCCGACGCTTACTGTCCCCGCCATGAGCGCCCACGGCTATATGCACAAAGTCTTCCAGAATGCAGTCGTGGTCAACGGACGCGCAGGTGTTGATGATGCACCCATCGCCGATGACCGCGCCGGGGTTGATGACCGCCCCCGCCGCAACCAATGTGCCGGTGCCGAGGGTCACGTCCTCCCCAATGACCGCGGAGGGGTGGATCAGCGTCGTGACCTGTTTCCCGGCGGTGAGCAGCACCTCCTGCATCCGCCTGCGAGCCTGCGGATTGCCGATGGCTACGAAGAAATCGCAGTCATATTCCGAAAACCGGGCGCTTTCCCCCATCACGGGATAGCGTCCGCACGTTTTTTTCGTGTCGTCCAGAAACGCAATGCTGTCGTAGCCGGTTTTTCCGGCGATATCCGCGGCGACTCTGCCGTGGCCGCCGGCGCCGAGGATCACAAGCCGCTTCACTTTGCCACCATCCCGTTTCCCATGAATTCCTCCATCGTGACAGACGTTTCCGAGGATATGCCGTCACGCCTTACAAATGCCGCCATCACGCTGTCCCAGATGATCTTCAGGTCTCCGAGGAAGGTAATGTGGTCTACGTACTTTACGTCCATTTCAAATTTGTCCTGCCAGCTGACCGTGTTTCTGCCGTGAACCTGCGCGTAGCCGGACAGCCCCGGGCGGACTTCGTGCCGCCGGTGCTGACGCTCGCTGTACCGGGGCAGATATTTGACCAGCAGCGGCCGGGGGCCGATGACCGACATGTCCCCCTTCAGAATATTGAACGCTTCGGGAAGCTCGTCCAGACTGGTCGCGCGAAGGACTTTTCCGAATTTCGTGAGCCGCACCTCGTCCGGCAGAAGCTCGCCGTTTTCGTCCCGCTCGTCGGTCATGGAGCGGAATTTGTAGAGGTCGAAAATCTTCTCGTCTGCCGGGGCGGGGCTGTTTGAAAATGACCGGGCTGCCCAGCATGATGCGCACCAGAACCGCCACCAGTATGTACAGCCAGCCGAACACGATCAGCGCGGCCAGTGCGCAGAGATATCCAGCGGCCGCTTGAAATACGTTTCGTAGGGGCCGTAAGGTTTATGCTCCATCGTTACTTCTCCGTTCCTGTTGGATACACCGTCACAGTGGTCTGCCGCTTCTGCACGATCACGCTGCCCGCCGGATATGCACCCTTCAGCACGCTTCCCGCGCCGACGATGCAGTTTTTGCCGATGCTCGTTCCCCGGAGGATGACCACATTGCAGCCGATCCAGCTGTTGTCGCCGATCGTCACCGGCGCGGTGACGAATTTTCCCGCCCCGATGCCGCCGGGAACGCGGTAGTCATGGTCATGGTCGTAAATTTTCGTATCCGGGCCGATCTGCACGCCCTCGCCGATCACGATGCTTTCCATGCAGTTGACGCTGACGCCATTACCAAGCGCCGTATTGCTGCCGATCTCCAGCGTACCGCCGTCCATGGCCAGCAGCTTCGATCTTCTGTGGGCACGGACGTGCCTGCCCAGACGGATGGTGCCGCCCTCCGCGATGACGACCTCCGTGTTAGGGGAAAACCGTTGAATACCGGAATAGAAAAATGATGGAAATGAAACAGCTTCATGATCCCGAATTTCACCGCGCTGAACAGCACGCTGACCAGATTAAAGATGAATCTCCGCAATGAAACGCCGCCTTTCCAAACTATTCAAAGCACCGCCGGATGACCCGGATGATCTGCTCCTGCTGCTCCTTCGTCATCTTGTTGTCGCTGGGCAGGCACAGACCTCGTTCAAAGATGTCCGCACCCACATCCTCCACGCCGCCGGCAATGTAGGCGTTGGTCTTTGCCCTGCCCTCGCCGGAGGGGGGGTGATGAAGCCGTTCATCCGGTACATGGGCTGCATGTGCATGGGCTTCCAGATGGGACGGCCTTCCGCGTTGATTCCCGCGATGGCCTCCAGGATCTCCGTAGGGCAGCTCTTTCCCTGCTCCGGGAGATACAGCGCGTCGTTGTCGCTGCGCACCTGACGGCACATGGCGCTCCTGTCAATTACCAGCGCAGACAGCCAGTAGTTGGGGCAGGACGTTTCCGGGTCGAAGGGGTTCATCTTAACAGGAGACCCCGCAGACAGTCCCGGTAGCGCTCCCAGATGGCTTTCTTCTGGCGATGTGTTCTTCCAGATACGGATACTGACCCCGACGACGCCCGCGATCACGTTGCTCATGCGGTAGTTGTAGCCGACTTCCTCGTGCTGATACCATGGCGTGTTTTCCCCTGCGCCTGTTTTGACCACTTCCGGCCTTGTTCGCCACTTCCAAGTCATTGGTCAGCAGGCAGCCGCCGCTGGAGCCGGTGATGATCTTGTTGCCGTTGTAGGAAATCGCCGCGTAGTCGCCGAAGCTGCCCGTCTGCCTTCCTTTATATAGCGCCCATGGACTCCGGCGGCATCCTCGATGAGCAGCGCGCCGTGGGCGTCACAGCGCGGGATCTCGTCCGCCTTGCCGGAAACCCGTACAGGTGCGCCGCCACCACCAGCTGCACCTCGGGGTAAATCTCAAAGGCTCTTTCCAAAGCCCGGGGTTCATGTTCCATGTGTCCCGCTCGGTGTCGATGAACACGGGGATACCGCCCCTCATAGACCACCGGGTTCAGCGTGCGGCGAAAGGTCATGTCGGAGCAGAACACCCGCCTGCCCTCCACCGCGCCGTGGCCGATGGCAGGTCTTCCGTAGAGCCGTTCCCCGCGGCCCTGAC
>VOFC01005582.1_pt1 | contig 12849 bp, 15 predicted proteins | sample 5384161 | NCBI WGS metagenome assembly VOFC01 (sample SAMN12384722, study PRJNA508395) | human gut metagenome | isolation source: healthy gut B | host: Homo sapiens | reverse complement strand
AGGCTGTCCGGCCCTTGCGCCCTGCCTTGCCACACGCGGAACAAGCTTTCCGCCGCATCGTGGACATATCCATGTTCCATCCGGTTGAATCACCGGATATTGTTTTTCGTGGATTTCTTTAATGTGCCTTTCCTTTGCTCATCTGATGCACCAGTGAAATTGCTCAAAAATGCATAAAGAGTGGCTATTTTTTCATCTGATAAACATTTTCCGCAAAGCTTTGCATTCTCAGAGACTATCCGTTCATAAATCACATGCACTAGAATATTCTTTAACTCGTTCCCGAATAAATCGGAATGGTATTATCATTCAATAAGGCAGCTCTTGTTTTGCGTTGTTATAAAATCGATGCTTTTCTCTGCTGTCCCATTATTAAACTTTAACTCTCGCTTCCGAAAATCCATCCGCTGTAATTTTGGATTCGATCCGAATAAATACCGGAATCATGGATCAGGATTAGATCCCTTCTGTTGTCCCGGAATTCTTTAGGGGATTCAGAATTGCGGACGTAAACATTCAAACTTTGATGGATCTGATTTTCCCCTGCTTGCCCTTTTATTTGCCAGAAAACGAGATATCAGGATCTCGCCTACGGTGTACTGGTCCGGGCTGCGGGTCAGGCGGTAGCCGCCGCCCTTGCCGCGCAGGCCCTCCAAAAAAGCCGTTCTGCACCAGCACCTTGAGGATGTTTTCCAGATACTTCTCCGAGATCTCCTGACGGGCGGCGACTTCTTTGAGGGGAACATATTTTTCGGACTGATGTTCGGCAAGGTCGATCATCACGCGCAGTGCATAGCGCCCTTTGGTGGACACGATCATAATACGGTACTTCCTTTGTTGGTTATAAATTGAATTTTTTAACCTATTATACAACAGGGTTTATAATATTTTTCAATCCCAAATTTTTCAAAAAATCCATTGACAAGCGGTCCCAAAGGGAGGCTATAATACCATCAAACCCACAAACAATGTTGGTATAAAGGATTTAGAACCGGGCATCCGGCAGGGCAGCATGTGCCCGTAACTGTATCAGGGAGGAAACTACAATGAGCAAGATCTATACTTCCGCCGACCAGCTGATCGGCCACACCCCCGTTGATGGAACTGACCCACATCGAGAAGGATGCAGCACCTTTCTGCCAAGCTTCATTGGCAAAGCTGGAATATTTTAACCCCGCCGGATCCGTCAAGGACCGCATTGCCAAAAAAAGATGATCGATGATGCCGAGGAAAAGGGCCTGCTGAAGGAAGGCTCCGTCATCATCGAGCCCACCTCCGGCAACACCGGCATCGGTCTGGCCGCCGTGGCAGCTGCCAAGGGCTACCGCATCATCATCGTGATGCCCGAGACCATGAGCGTGGAGCGCCGCAATCTGCTGAAAGCCTACGGCGCGGAACTGGTTCTTACCGAAGGCGCAAAGGGTATGAAAGGCGCCATTGCCAAGGCAGATGAAACCGCCGATGTTTGCCAGAGATGCAACACCGCAGGTGAACATATCCAGATGGAAGATCTTTGCCAGCAGCACCAGAATGATGCCGTGGATGGCCAGGATCATAAAGCCTGCCAGGATCCATGCGGGTGCATCGGTCAGCTCCAGGAAGCTTGCGCGGGAGGCAAGCAATGCCACCACGGAGTACAGCAGCAGGTTGGACAGCTCGGTGCTGCCTGCCATGCGGCCCACGGGGGTGACAGCGCCGATCAGGCCGGACAACGTGATGAGCAGGACGGTCCAGGTGGCCTTGTCCAGGAAGGGCATTGCGCTGTTCAGGGCTGCGCCGATATCCTGACCGAAGGCGGAGATCACCAGAGCCAGACCCAGCAGGAAGATCAGGTTGACAAAGGTAGCCTTATCCTCGTTGGACTTTGCGTCCTCTTCCAGACGGCGGGACACTTCGTCCAGCGTGGTGGTGTCGGCCTTGACCCACTTGTTGAACTTGGGAGCCAGATTGATGGCCCACAGCAGGAACATGACCCAGATGGAGTAGTCAATGGAGTCCACCACCAGTGCGTAGGCCATGTCAGCTTCGCCGATGTCCAGCGCAGCCTGCACGGCGATCATGTTGCCGGAGCCGCCCATCCAGCTGCCGCACAGAGCGCCCAGTGCCTTCCATGCTTCGGAGCCAAGGGGCCCCTTCATGATGGCGAAGGTGGCAATGAAGGCCACCGAGATGGAGACGGAAGCGGCAAAGAAGCCGCCCAGCATCTTGGGACCCAGCTTGATGATCTTGCGGATGTCGCAGCGCAGCAGCATCAGGAAGATCATTGCATACAGCAGGTTGTTTTTCAGCACGGAGTAGGCAGGCTTGGTGGCCTCCATGTCCCATGCACCCAGCGTGCAGAGAATCATGGTAATGAGGTACAGCAGAACGATAGGTGGTGCATAGTCGAAGAATTTCGATTTCGTGTAGCGTTGCAGCCACACCAGCAGTGCGGCAATGAACACCAGCACGGCGATGTAGGTGAAACCGTTTGTGATCATGAACCCAATCCCCTTTCTTTTTGTGCAATTTTTTGCGGACAATTGTCTTTACAATATCGACAATTTCGTATACAATACTACCATAGATTTCATAATCTGGCAATATTTTTTTATCGAAAGGGGTAGGTTTTTGCATGAAAATCACGGAAGTACGTCTCGGTCTGATCTCTGTGCCGCTGCGCGTGCCTTTTAAGACGGCTCTGCGCTCGGTCAGCAGCGTGGAGGATGTGATCGTAGAGATCCACACCGACACCGGCGCTGTGGGTTATGGTGAGGCACCTCCCACCGGTGTGATCACCGGCGACACCACCGGTGCCATCATCGGTGCCATCCGCGACCATATCGCAAAGACCATCATCGGCCGCGATGTGGACGACTTTGAAGACCTGATGATCGCACTGAATGCCTGCATCCAGAAGAACACCAGCGCCAAGGCTGCTGTGGATATGGCCCTGTGGGATCTGTACGGCCAGCTGTACAAAATCCCTGTGTACAAGCTGATGGGCGGCGCAAAGAAGTCCATCGTCACCGACATCACCATCAGCGTCAACGACCCCGAAGAGATGGTGCGCGATGCCCTGAACGCCATCGACCGCGGCTACAACTGCCTGAAGGTCAAGGTGGGCAAGGAGCCGGAAAAGGATATTGCACGCCTGAGCGCCATCCGCGGTGCTGTGCCCAAGGAGACCTGCATCCGCATCGACGCAAATCAGGGCTGGACCCCCAAGGAAGCCGTGCGCATCCTGAACGGAATGCAGGAGAAGTGCCTTGATATCGAATTCGTGGAGCAGCCGGTCAAGGCCCACGATTTTGAAGGCCTGAAGTATGTTACCGAGCGCTCCTATGTGCCGGTGCTGGCCGACGAGAGCGTGTTCTCCCCGCAGGACGCACTGACCATCATGCAGATGGGAGCCGCAGACCTCGTGAACATCAAGCTGATGAAGTGCGGCGGCCTGTACAACGCCCTCAAGATCGCATCCGCTGCCGAGGTGTACGGCGTGGAGTGCATGATCGGCTGTATGCTGGAAGCCAAGATCAGCGTGAATGCCGCCGTGCATCTGGCCTGCGCAAAGCAGATCATCACCCGCGTGGATCTGGACGGCCCCGTGCTGTGCAGTGAGGACCCCATCCTCGGCGGTGCAGTGTTCAACGAAAAAGACATCACTGTTTCCAACGAGCCGGGCCTTGGCATCAAGGGCATTGAGCCGGGCAAGATCAAGTATTTGGACTGACCCTCTCAGCTTCACTTCGTTCAGCAGCTCCCCCGAAAGGGGGAGCTTTTTGCATCTTTACAGTCAGCACAAAGAAAGCTCCCCCTTTCGGGGGAGCTGGCACAGCGCAAGCTGTGACTGAGAGGGTTTTACTCTTTGTAAGCCAGAATAGCCTTCAGGTATTCCCACACACGGGCCACCGATGCAATGTCAGCGCGCTCATTGGGGGTGTGGACATGCAGCAGGTTCGGGCCAAAGGAGATGCAGTCCAGCCCGTCGATCTTGCCCGAGAGGATACCGCATTCCAGGCCCGCATGAATGGCAACGATCTGGGGCTTTGCACCGTACTGTGCCTCGTACACAGCAACGCAGCGGTCGCGCAGGGCGCTTTCGCGGGCGTAGGTCCAAGCGGGATAGTCGCCGTGGAACCGCACGCTGCCGCCCAGCAGCTCGGTGAGAGACTGCACCTTGCAGCTCAGCAGCTCCTTCGCCGAGGGCACCGAGCTGCGCAGGGAGAAGCGCAGAATGGCTTCCTGCTCGTCCATCTCGGCAACGCCCAGATTCAGCGAGGTCTCCACAAGGCCCGGCACATCCATGCTCATGGCCTGCACGCCCCATGGCATCAGCAGCAGGGCCTTGCGCAGGCGCTGGGTGGAATCGGCATCTAATGCGCTGAACGCGCCGCAGCCCTGTTCCGTGAGCTGCAGGCAGATGGCGGGGTCTGCCGTGCCATATTCGGCCTGCACCTGTGCGGCGAACTGAGCGGCAGCAGTGTGCACGCCCTCGGTGATGCCTGCGGGCAGCACCAGCGTGATGCTGCTTTCTTTGGGAATGACATTCTCCTTTGCGCCGCCGGACAGTGCCAGAGCGGCGTAGTCCACGCCATTTTCGGTCAGCAGTGTCAGCCAGCGGCCCAGCAAAGCAATGGCGTTGGCACGGCCCTTGTGGATCTCGGTGCCGGAATGTCCGCCCACAAGGCCGATCACATCCGCCTTTACGGCGGTGCCGGTCACAGGAACACGGGCAATGGGCAGATGGCATTCAACGCGGCGTCCGCCTGCACAGCCTGCGGTCAGCACTCCTTCTTCCTCGGAGTCGATGTTCACCAGAATCCGGCCCTCAAGGTCGGAAAAATCCATGGCAGATGCACCCAGCAGGCCCACCTCCTCGCAGACGGTCAGCACCACTTCCAGTGCCGGGTGGGGAATGTCCTTTGCGTCCAGAACAGCCAGCGCATAGGCCACGGCAATGCCGTCGTCGCCGCCAAGGGTCGTGCCCTCGGCGCACACATAGCCGCCGTCTACGACCGGGTGGATGGCATCCTTCTCAAGATCCAGCGGGCAGTCGGCACGCCATGTTCCCCCGCTGCAGGAGCTGCCGCTGCACAGCCCCAACGTCACCTTCATCACCACCCAGGAGCTGGAGGACAAGTATCCCGACCTGACCCCGAAGGAGCGCGAAAACGCCTTTGTGAAGGAGAACGGCACCACCTTCCTGATGAAGATCGGCGCTCCGCTCAAGAGCGGCAAGCCCCATGACGGTCGTGCCCCCGACTACGACGACTGGGATCTGAACGGCGACCTGCTGTTCTGGAACGACCCGCTGCAGTGCAGCTACGAGCTGAGCAGCATGGGCATCCGCGTCAGCCCCGAGAGCATGGACAGGCAGCTGACCATGGCCGGCTGCGATGACCGCCGTGCTCTGCCCTTCCACAAGGCCGTGCTGAACGGTGAGCTGCCCTACTCCATCGGCGGCGGCATCGGCCAGAGCCGTCTGTGCATGCTGCTGCTGGGCAGCGCCCACATCGGTGAGGTGCAGGCCAGCGTCTGGGACGCCGCCACCCGCGAGGCCTGCGCCAAGGCCGGCATTCCCCTGCTGTAAGCGTTCCGTTCACAGGACTGCCTGCTGAAAAACGATCGTATAAGACCCGGGACCTTTCAGGGCCGAAATGGCTCGAAAAGATCCCGGGTCTTTTTTTGCTTTGTATACGATTTCACTTCCCGGCAGACGCTCAATAGGACGTGAGCCCGAGGCTGACATCCAGAGCCTGATCCACCCGTTTCTGGTCCTCCGGCGTGATCTGCCCGGCCCGCTCCCGCAGGCGGTGCTTATCCAGCGTGCGGATCTGCTCCAGCAGCACCACGCTGTCCTTGGCAAGGCCGGTGTCCGCCGCCCGGATGTTGATGTGGGTGGGCAGGCGGGCTTTGTCCAGCCGGGATGTAATGGCCGCTGCAATGACGGTGGGGCTGTGCCGGTTGCCGATCTCGTTCTGCACGATCAGCACCGGCCGCACACCGCCCTGCTCGGACCCCACCACCGGCGAAAGATCCGCGTAAAAAACTTCTCCTCTGTGTACCTCCATGGAATCTCCCTCCCTGCATTTGGAGGATGCGCCCCGCTATGTGATGCGTCCGGCGCATCGTTCGTCTGCTCTCAGTATGAGCAGGAAGCACGGGGGATATTCCATTGTATGCACAGAAACGGCTCAGGTTTCCGTTTCCAGTGTGCAGAACGCCAGCGCCATCCCCCCGTCGTGGCTCAGGGAGAGCCGGGCGGTCAGGCTGCGGGCCTGCACCCATTCTGCCGTCCTTCCGCTGAAGCGATAGGCCGGTGCGCCGTTTTCCTGCCGGATGGCTTCGATCTCGCAAAGCGAAAAGGGCTCCCGCAGGCCGGTGCCTGCTGCCTTTAAAAAGGCTTCCTTGGCGGCAAAGTTGGCGGCAGCACTGGCCAGCCGGTGGGCTGCGCTGCGCCCGGCGGGGAGGGAGCGTCCAGCCCGAGAGCGGCACGCTCGGTCTCGCCGTAGACCCGGCGGACAAAGGCCGCAGCATGTGCGCCGGTAAGGCTTTTTTCCAGATGTGCCAGCTCGCACAGGTCGCAGCCGATGCCATACAGCATAAAAAGGCCTCCTTCTGCCGCATTTGCGGCGCTGCAGGCCGTCAGCCTGCAAAATCTGAACCGGAAATTTTATGCAAACTGTGCAAATCCGGTCCGTTTATCTTGAAGTTTCCCCGCAATTCGTGTACAATGAACGTAGTTCTTCCTAAGGGGTGTATTCCGTGAGTGGCGAGACTGCTATTTTTCGATCCACGACAAAAAGGACTATGAGATCCATGAGATCGTGCAGCAGGTGTACGATGCTTTAAAGGAAAAAGGCTATAATCCGGTCAATCAGCTGGTGGGCTATATCCTGTCCGAAGACCCCACCTACATCACAACCTACAAAAATGCCCGTGCCCTGATCCGTAAGGTGGATCGGGACGATCTGCTGCAGGCCATGCTGCGCAGCTATCTGAACATCTGATACCCCTTATCTGCTCAGGCCCCGCCGTCTTTTTAGATGGCGGGGCTTTTTCATAACAGAATGCAGATGCCGTTTACCGTTACAGCCCCTCCGGTGAAGATGGCCAGAGTGAAACGGAGGCCATGCCGATCGTTACGGCCGGAACGGCAGCGTAAAGATCTGGTTCACCACCACCTCATACTCCCACGGTTCCCGGGCCTTGCGCAGCTGCTTTTCCAGCTTTTCGGAGCCCTCAAATTTGTGGATCAGGTAGAACCAGTGCCCTTTCATCCGGCTGACGGCACACCCGGCACTGCCGAACAGCTCGGTGTAGCCGTGGTAAAGGTCATCGAGATAGCCCCGCAGCTCTTCCCGTGCGGCGGGCGCACCGCCGCGCGCCACCCGGAACAGGGCAGGGTCCGCAATGATACCGCGCCCCACCATGATGCCGGACAGCTGAGGATACTGCTCTTCCAGCATGTGCAGGTCGGCGGCAGTGGTCACGTCGCCATTGTAGCACACCGGCATCCGGCAACCGGGCAGGGCGGCAGAAAAGGCCGCACGGTCGGCCTGGCCGCGGTACAGCTGCCGCATCACGCGGGGGTGGATGGTCAGTTCACAGATGGGGTAATGGTCATAGATGTACAGAATGGCGGCAAACTCGTCCGGCTTGTCCACACCCAGCCGGGTCTTGACCGAAATGGGCCCCTCCGCATTGGCGAACACGGCAGCAAGGAAGGCGTCCAGCTTTGCAAGGTCCCGCAGCATCCCGGAGCCTTTGCCCTTGGCGGTCACGGTGCCGGACGGGCAGCCGAGGTTCAGGTTCACCTCGGTGTAGCCCAGATTGCGCAGTTCGCTGATCATCCATGCGGCCAGTTCCCCGTCCTTTGCCAGCAGCTGCGGGATCACCGGTGCGCCGGGGTTGGCTGCGGGGGCCAGTTCGGCCATCTTCTTTTTGATCAGTACCCGGTTCTCCGGCGGGGAGAGAAACGGGGCATAATAGCGGTCGGCGGCACCGGCGGGGCCGAACCATTTCTGGTGCGCCTGCCGCCACACCCGGTCGGTCAGGCCCTCCATGGGGGCAGCGTAGTAGTTCATGAGCAGATCTCCAAAATGTTTGATAGGGCTATTGTAGCATAAATAAAATAGGGCGGCAATGGGGGAGAAGCATCTGCTCCCGGTGCAGAGCCCCGCCGCCGTAAAAAAACAGGACCCCGGAACAGCAAGGTGCTTTTCAGCCCTGCGGTCCCGGGGTCCGTCTTATGAGCTTTGCAGCGCAGAAGCTCTTTTTTTTTTACAGCGATCAGCCGCCCAGATAGGCGCTGCGCACGCGCTCGTTAGTCAGCAGTTCGGCACCAGTGCCATCCATGACCACACGGCCCGTCTCAAGGACGTAGGCACGGTCTGCCACGGAAAGAGCCATCTGTGCGTTCTGCTCCACCAGCAGGATGGTCATGCCTTCCTTGTGCACGTTCTGGATGATGTCGAAGATCTCCTGCACCAGCAGCGGCGAAAGACCCATGGAGGGCTCGTCCAGCATCAGCATGGAGGCGTTGCTCATCAGGGCGCGGCCCATAGCCAGCATCTGCTGTTCGCCGCCGGACATGGTGCCCGCAAGCTGCTTGCGGCGCTCCTTCAGGCGGGGGAACAGCTCAAACACCTTTTCCTTGTTGGGGGCAATGGTGGAGTTGGGCTGGGTGTAGGCACCCATATCCAGATTTTCTTCCACGGTCATGTGCAGGAACACATGGCGGCCTTCCGGCACGTGGGCAAGGCCCGCTTCCACGATCTTGTGGGCGCGGACGCCCTTGATGCTCTTGCCCTTGTAAAGGATATCTCCGGTCTTGGGCTTCAGCAGGCCGGAAATAGTCTTCAGGGTGGTGGACTTGCCGGCACCGTTGGCACCGATCAGGGTGACGATCTCGCCCTGATTCACCTCGAAAGGAGATGTCCTTGACGGCGTGGATGTTGCCGTAGTAAACGTTGATGTTATCGACCTTCAGTAACGTATCAGCCATTTGTCAGCCCTCCTTCTTGCCCAGATAGGCCTCAATGACCTGCGGGTTGTTGCGGATCTCATCCGGCGTGCCCTTGGCGATGATGCGGCCGAAGTTCAGCACGGCGATGCCCTCGCAGATGCCCATGACCAGACTCATGTCATGCTCGATCAGCAGCACGGCAATGTTGAACTCATCGCGGATGCGGCGGATGGTCTCGGTCAGCTCCGCAGTCTCGGAGGGGTTCATACCGGCGGCAGGCTCGTCCAGAAGCAGCAGCTTCGGGCTGGTGGCCAGTGCGCGCATGATCTCCAGACGGCGCTGTGCGCCGTAGGGCAGGCTGCCGGCCTGAACATTGGCAAGGTCTGCCATGTGGAAGATATCCAGCAGCTCCAGAGCACGCTCGGTGCACTTCTTCTCTTCCTTCCAGTAGTTGGGCAGGCGGATCAGGGCGGAGGCCAGATCGTACTTCATGGACTCGTGCAGGCCCACCTTGATGTTGTCGATGACGCTCAGTTCCTTGAACAGACGGATGTTCTGGAAGGTACGGGCCACGCCCATCCGGTTGACCTGGTAGGTCTTTTTTTGCCGGCCGTGGGCATTCCATCGATCAGGATGGAGCCGCGGGTGGGCTGGTAAACGTTGGTGAGCAGGTTGAAAACGGTGGTCTTGCCCGCGCCGTTGGGGCCGATCAGGCCGGTGATCTCGTTGCGGCCGATCATCAGGTTGAAGCCGTCCACGGCGGTCAGGCCGCCAAAATCGATGCCCAGCTCACGGACGTCCAGAATGGGTTTTTGTCCTTATCGCGGTCGGTCAGGAAGCCGCCGGAGGGCACACTGTGTAACTTGGTCTGGAACTCACTCATGGTCTGCATCCTCCTTTGCTTTCTTGTGGAACAGCTCGCCGTTCATTGCTTTCTCCACGATGCGGCTCATGGAGAAGTCATAGCTGCCAAGCAGTCCGCCCGGACGGAAGATCATCATCAGGATCAGCACCAGAGAGTAGACCACCATGCGGTAGCTCTCAAAGCTGCGGGTAGCCTCGGGCAGGATGGTCAGCACGGTCGCGGACAGGATGGAGCCCAGCATGGAGCCCATGCCGCCCAGAACCACCATGACCAGGATCTCGATGGATTTCATAAAGCCGAACGTGGAGGGGTCCAGAACGCCCAGATAGCAGGCGTACAGGCCGCCCGCCAGGCCTGCAAAAGCGGCGGAGAACGCAAAGGCCATGACCTTGTAATAGGTGGTCTGGATGCCGCAGCTCTCAGCGGCGATCTCGTTATCGCGGATGGCGAGGACCGCGCGGCCGTGGCGGGACTTCATCATCGCATGGATGAGGAAGCAGGTGATGACCACGCAGAGGAAGACATTCATGAAATTGGAGTACTTGGGGATGTTTTTCAGGCCCTTGGCACCGTAGAACAGCTTGAATCCCAGCACATCGTCGATGTTGTTCAGGGTGATGCGGATGATCTCACCAAAGCCCAGCGTCAGGATCGCCAGATAGTCGCCGGTCAGGCGCAGAGCCGGGATGCCGATGAGGACACCGAACAGGCCAGCCATCACGCAGGCCAGCACCAGGCCCAGCACAAAGGAGACGGGGCCGGGCAGCGGGCAGTACTTTACTTGTGAACAGGGCGCAGGTGTAAGCACCCACGGCCATGAAACCGGCATGGCCCAGCGGCAGCTGGCCCAGGTAACCGGTGGCAACGTTCAGGGACACGGCCAGAATGATGTTGATGCCCACGGTCATCAGCACTTTGTTCTGGTAGGTGGAGAGCATGTTCCCGGTCATGTAGGAGAGGGCCAGGAACAAGAGCACCACCAGCACGGCGTTCATGAGGTAACGCACGGGCATTTTGAGGGTTTTGCGATTCTTATTCATCTTTTCATTCCCTCCTTACACCTTTTCCTGCACCTGACGGCCGAGGAAGCCGGTGGGCTTGACCAGCAGCACAATGATCAGGATGGCAAACGTGACGGCGTCTTTCCAGGCAGAGAGGCCGATGGCGGAGACGAAGCATTCACACAGGCCGATGGCGATACCACCGATCATGGCACCAGGGATGGAGCCGATGCCGCCCAACACGGCGGCGACGAATGCTTTCAGGCCCAGCATGGAACCCATGGTGGGAGTAGCCTGCGGGTAGGAGCAGCAGTACAGCACCGCACCGATGCCGGCCAGCGCGGAGCCGACGGCAAACGTGAACGAGATGGTGCTGTTGACGTTGATGCCCATGAGGCGGGCAGCATCCATATCCTCAGAGACGGCACGCATGGCCTTGCCAAGCTTGGTCTTCTGGACCAGGAACGTCAGGACCAGCATGGACAGCACGGTGACCACCAGCGTGATGATGGAGGTCAGGCCCAGCGGCACCTTGCCGATCATAAAGGTCTTGGCGGCGTAGTAAGACGGGATGACCTTTGCGCCGGAGCCCATGATCAGTTCCGCGGTGTACTCCAGGAAAAAGGAGACGCCGATGGCGGTGATCAGCAGCGAGATGCGGGGCGCGCCGCGCAGCGGGGTGTAGGCAACTTTCGATCACGACGCCCAGCAGCGTGCAGGTGACGATGGTGGCGCACACGGCGGTGACAGGGCCGAGGCCCAGCTGGTTCATGACGAACCAGGACATGTAAGCGCCCACCATAATGACATCGCCATGGGCAAAGTTCAGCAGCAGGATGATGCCGTACACCATGCTGTAGCCCAGTGCGATCAGTGCATAGATGCTGCCCAGGGAAAGACCGTTGATCAGCTGACTAAAAAACACTGTCATGGTTTGATTCCTTCCTTTCTTGATCCGGATAGAAATAATACAAAAATGCGGAGACGGTCGAAGCAAACCTCTACCGACGGTCTCCGCAAGTGGATCATTGAAAACTTTGCAGCTTTCCGGGCCGCGGCCCGAAGCAAAGCTTAGAACATCTCTTTCAGAACCGGCGCGCCATCGACATAGGTCAGGATCGCGGTGCTCTTGACGGGGTTGTTGTGCTCATCAAAGGTAAAGGTGCCGGTGATGCCCTCGATGGTGCCATTCTTGATGCCATCGATCACAGCCTGCTTGTACTCATCGGTGCCTGCTTCCAGACCAGCGTCCTCCGCAGCCTGAATGCCGTAGCACAGGGTAACGGCCGCATCGTAGCCCAGAGGAGAGAAGCCGTTGGGATAGTCCTCGCCGTACTTCTCCTTGTAAGCGTTCTCAAAGTCGGGGTTGGAGCCCTTTGCGTAGTTGGCGCAGAAGTAGGTGTCCTTCAGCTGGTCGTTGGAAGCGTAGCCCTCCAGACCATCCCAGCCGTCGCCGCCGAGGAAGGGGACCGTCAGGCCGATGCTCTCTGCCTGAGACAGGATCTGACCCACCTCCTGATAGTAGTTGGGGCAGAAGACAGTCTCAGGGGCCCTTGCCCAGGATGGTGGTCAGCTGCGTCTTGTAATCCACGTCGCCGTCGGAGTAGCTCTCCTGATCGACGATGGTGCCTCCCTGTGCCTCGAACTCGTTGACGAAGTTCTCGGCCAGACCCTCGTTGTAGTCAGCGCCCTTCTTGAAGATGACGGCTGCCTTGGTGTAGCCCAGCTTCTGGTAAGCGTAGTCCGCCATCTTGATGCCCTGGAACGGGTCGGTAAAGGTGGCACGGAAGACATTCTCATACACGGTGTCGGTCTCGGCATCGTAGGTAACAGCCTCAGCGGTAGCGGAAGCAGTGACCATGGGCATGTTGTAGTCCTGGCTCTCAGCGGCAACAGCCAGAGTCGGGGTGGTGGTCACGTCGCCGATCAGACCAGCGATCCCCTCATCCACCATCTTGGTGAAGCACTGGACAGCCTGAGTCGCGTCGCCCTGCTCGTCCATGGTGATGGACTCGATCATCTTGCCATTGATG
>VOFC01006912.1_pt1 | contig 12858 bp, 23 predicted proteins | sample 5384161 | NCBI WGS metagenome assembly VOFC01 (sample SAMN12384722, study PRJNA508395) | human gut metagenome | isolation source: healthy gut B | host: Homo sapiens | reverse complement strand
CATCTCGCTTGCCGAGACACCGGCCTTTCGCTTTCGACTTCAGGGCGTAGTATTCCTCGGTCGCCATCTTTACCGTGATGCGGTACTTAAGTTTTCTCGGACGAGCCTTTGCCGGGCGTCCACCCTTGTTTTTGTCGGTATCATTCTTCTGTATCATCCGGTTGCACGTTTTTGATTACAGTTCACCGCTTTTACTCACTTTATAGACCAACGGATGTGCCCTTCGGCGACCTCCGGGAGTGGAAGGAGGCGGTTTTGGTCTGCCAAAACATAAACTGCTACCCCCAAAAATGAAAGCTCCTGATTTGGGAACCCCGAAAAAGAAAATCCCGCCGGAAGGCCTTTTTAATGAATGGGTTGGGATCTACACATGCCTTTCCAATGCTCGAAATCCCCGGCATAAAAAAGTTCGACGTGGTGACGGACGATATCCTCAACAAGCCCGAAAGGCTCATGCGCCTCTCGCCGATCTTGCAGGCGAAACGGTCAAGCGTGTCACGCAATTTCCGGCTGATGAAAACCGGCTTGCGGTCTTCAAATCCTGTAAAGGCCGCATGAAGGTGCTGCGGTACTCCTCCAGCGAAAGCCTGCGTTGTTTGCCGCTTGTCCTGTGCCGGACGGCCGGCTCCGGTGTCTGCCCGCAATGGAGGAAGACACTTCCGGCTGTCCGCGTTCCGTTCGGAACGAGGGGCAGGTTGTTCCATGCTTTCAGGTTCGTCAAAATGGGAGCCATTGTTTCTGAAACTGTTTCCTCCCGCCACTTTTGTTCTGAACTTTGACGATGGCTTTCCTGTTCCCATCGCCAGCATCAGTTCCTCGTTACTGAATTCTTTTCTCTTTCTCATACTTGTCAGTCTTTGAGTGGTTAATACTGTGGTCAATGTATGCTTACATGACCTTCTGTCACTTGACCAAAGAAAATATGCATTGTGTTCAATCCCAACAGATTGGACGCAGGTTGGATTATGTGCCGTGTTGCTTCTTGGAATGCTTTGTATATGGCGACGCTTTCCATGTTCTGCCGGTGTTGAACGGGCTGACATGAGAATGGGGCGGAAGGAATAATGGTTTCAGGTATGGGAATGGAACGGTTGTTACCGGCTTTCCGATAGTGGAACGATGGTCATGTGACCGGTCGCTTCCGACCGTTGCCGGATGCATGGAATCCTGGTCTGCCAGGTAAATCAGGTGGTGGAAGAGTACACCACTGCCGGAAGGTCGGAAAAGATACGCTCATGGATGCTGTAATCCCTCCGGTGGGAGACATGTTTTTATTATGTTATTCCAGAATTATGGTATGTTATTCGTACGGGCTACCTTTGTAACGGGCAGTTCCTCCATAAAAAAGTCGATCCGGTCCAGTATACCGCTGCTACCACCGGATAGCGCAACGATTGGCTGCATGGTTAGTTATAAGGCAGTTTGGCTTGTTGTAATGTTGGTTGGTTAGTTGGTTATAATATTGGTTTGTTATAAGGTTGCTTGGTTGGCTTGTTATAAGGGGCAGCCTCATATTTATTATGTTCATTATATTCTTTCAGGTGCACGAAGAAAGGGACACCGACAGTCGAATGTCTTCTTCCGCCAATGCCCCTGCTTTCTCCCTTACGTTTCCGCACCTACCTTGCGCTGATGGTTCTCAATCCCTTCGGTATCGGGTTGTCGAGGATGATCCTGTAGCAAAGCTTGCCGTCCACCCTTACCGGATCCCCGCGCTACCATGAATCCCGCGCATTTCCTCCACTTTCGCCGCATCGAGTATCATCCCGGCGATGAAGCTGTTGGAGAAGCAGGCGCAAATGCGGGTCGTTCCATATAGTGAAGCCATTCTCGTCGTCGTCGAAACGAACATGTACCAGTCCTTCGGCCTGTCCTCGTCATGGGCGATGCAATCGGTTGCCGGCGTGAAGACTGAGTTCGTTGCTCAATATCCTGCTGAGGTACATGCTGCGTCGCGGCATACCGTGATAACCCGCTTGCCCTTTTTGCCAGGTCAGTGCCGGTGGGAATTGCTCTTGTTGTAAACTGTCAGTTTCGCCTGATCCAATTTTAGTTCATTATACATTATCAATTATAGAGTTATCATCATGCCGCGTCTCCGGCCGCAATCAATCTCCTTCCGGGCTGTGAACGTCCGGTTGGCTCGGACGGATTCCAGCATGACCTGTGCCCGGCGGGTTATCACCGATGTCTTCGCCCCTATGTGCCTGGCGATTGGTACCGGAACACGAGCTGCCCGTCTCGTAGAAGTGCAGCATGAAATATCCTGTAATCCTCGTAGGGAGATGCCGTCTGAGGAACTTCTGTATGTCCCTCACCAGCATATCGCATCCGGTAAGCTTTATCTCTTCCCGTTCCTCCGTCTCTTCCCTGTCATCCGTTTCTCCCGGCGTGATGAAATACCCGTCACGGGGTAGGGTAGCGGCTGTTATCCCTCGTTCCGGCCTGCACCATTTTTCGGTAACAGCCGAAAAAATAGGATTCCCATTTTCTATCCCTTCCCTTGAGAACATCACCTGCTTCCTGACTGCCAGGTAGGCGTCGTGGAATACGTCCCTCGTCTGTTTTCCTTTGGGTAGATGGAGATTCTCCCTTTAGTCTCGCATATGAACGGTTGAACCATTCGTTGAAGTCTTTCACGTCTTTTGCTGCATATCTTTTCTATTTTATGTTATACATCCGGCCTGTTGTGCAGGCACTCCTGTTCTTTGTATGCCTTACAGCGTTCTCCCGCCGGAACGGCGTCAAGGCTCGGCAGGAAAAAATACCGAGCGCGAAGCGTGAGGATGATTTTCCCCGCCGACCCGAAGGCTTGGCCTTGCGCTCCGGTGGGGACGGCTACCTTTGCTTTCAAAGAAAGGGGTGTCGTATCCTTCTGAAAAATCATCTGCACCCATTACATTCTCCGGAATGAAGATTTTGATATGCAGTCATATCATCCGCTATGAAACATTATGTCAGGACATGACATGTGCGGACAGGTCCATTGTAATACGGTTTTCCTGCTTTATTTTGCAACAGGGGGAACGGTTGGGGGGCGGTACGAACTGCCTGATATGGTGATACCGGCATCACAAGCGACCGCTTCTCCGGATGGTATGAATTTGGAGTATCAATATAAAATCGTAATGTTATGGAAATCGTATGTTTTGAAAGAAAGGCGTTCGAGGAATTTGCCATGAAGATCGAACGGTTCATTACAGAGGGTGGAGGAAATCCCCCATCTGAATCTGAAAGGCGTGAAGGGGACGGGCGGCTGGCTCGACCACCAGGATGTCTGCATGAAACTGAAAAATCAGCAAGCGCACCTTGCAGACCTTGCAGGGATAACGGTACGCTCGCCTATACCAAGATAGGCAACCGTACCCTTATTACCTGCCGGAAGACGTGGAGCGTATCGTCACGAAAGTGAGGACAGACGCAAGGATGTACGCTATAGGGGGCGCACCATTTGAAGGGATTGGACAGAGGTATCAACTAAAGGCAATGAGTATGTATAACGAATTGAAGACGAAAAGACGACGCGTGGATGCAGTCCGTCCACGAGCGTATCGACCGGCTGTCGGTGATGATTGACAGTAGCTTTCCAGAGATGGCGGGATTCCGCCAAAAGAAGACGTGTACCTGTGCGACAAGGGAGGTGGCGTGTATGCTGAAAGTCAGCCGCAGGACACTGGGCGAGTACCGGAGCAACGGAACGCTGCCTTACTATGGCGTCCTCGCGCGGCAAGGTCTTGTACAAGAGGAGCGAGATCGAGCAGGTGTTGAGCCGGGAATACAGGGGTGTAGGCAAGACGCGGGGAAGCGGATGAAGATTACATTTCCTTTTCTATTACGTACATAGGCAGGCTGCGGACGTTAAGTCCGCATAAGGCTGGACGTTTCGTGCGCCAGCCACAGACTGTTTTTTGAGGTGAAGGAGTTTGCCGTCTGGATACAGAACCTCTTTTGGGACTTTGGCACAAAGTCGTTCCCTGCCCGGTATCAGACTGTAATTCCTGTATGCAATCCTTTTCGACTGTTCCCGTCGGATCGGTCGTTTCCGCTGTACATTATCTTGCCCGGACTTTCGACGGGGGGCAAAGGGTTTGCGTGGCAAATACGCTCGGCAAAGCCGAGGAAGATTTACGCAACGGCTTTACCGCTCTGACCTTTGCCTCCTGTCGGAAGGTACGGGCCATCTTTGAATCGCAGCGGACACGACCGTAACAGAATGTTTCAATCCTGCCTGATTTTTTAACATTGTGTAAAAGAGACTGTACCACCTTTGTGACCGATATGAAATCGGGAATTTGTTTTGACGGTTGCTGAAAAGAAAAAATCAAAGGTGTTTTGTATGTTCCGTAAAAAAATCATACCTTTGCATAAAGTGAGTTGTACATCAACGCAATTGATGCAAGTATGTAGAAAACCAGAACGGTTGCCAACTCGTTACCTCGTTTTTTGATGATTCGCATAAACTTTTTATTCTTAGCGATTATGTGATTCTTCCAAAAATATATAATATCTTGTTTACTACCGATTATTTCCCGACTTTTGCATCCCCGAAATTCCTTTTTATTTCTAACCGGATTAACAGTAAAACAGAATGTTCCCCATCACCTTCGTATCCCTCGGCCCCGGTGAAGCCGAACTCATCACCCTGAAAGGACTGAAAGCCCTCGCAAAATGCCGACTGTATCTTCTGTCCCGAAACGCCCGCCCGCGACGGCCGTCCCCCGTCACGTGCCGCCGATATCATGCTCCGGCTCGACATACCCGCCGGCCATATCCGCCGCTTCTCCCTGCCCATGAGCAAGCAGCGGACCGATGCCCTCAACGCACGACCGAGTGTACGCCGACGCCCTTTCCCTGCATCACGCAGGCAGGAAAGTGACCGTCGTGGCAGAGGGCGATGCAGGCTTCTACTCCTCTATACATTATATATATGAGAAACTGCAAGCCGCCGGCATCCCCGTGGAACAGATTGCCGGCATCCCCGCCTTCATCGCCGCCGGAGCGCGAGGCGGACTGCACATCGCCAGCCAGGAAGAGAGGCTGACCGTAATTCCCGGCATCACCACCGCCGAAGAGATAGAGCGGCTGATACAGTCGGGGAGCACAGTCGTCATCATGAAGCTGTCGCAGTGCACCGATGAAGTGCACCGTTGCATCCGCCTTCATCCCGAATACGATTACCGCTATTTCGAGAATGTAGGCACTCCGCAGGAAAAAATACATCAGTGACGGGCAGCAGCTTGAAACACTCCGTTTTCCTTATTTCTCCCTGCTTATCATCCGTCACAATGGCTTCTGACGTCGATTTAATACAATTTCGCACAGAGTACGAGTGATTTTTGCAGAAATGGCTTACCTTTGCACCTTGTGTAATTAAAAAAGATAAAGACATGAAGAAACTTGCTTTTTATATGTTGATGCTGGTTATGAGCATCGGTTATGCCTGCGCACAAGGCGGGGCGGACATCAAATTCGACAAGACCACCCATAACTTCGGAACATTCTCCGAAAATAATCCGGTGGTAAGCTGCACGTTTACATTCACCAACGTGGGAGACGCTCCGCTGGTAATCCACCAGGCCGTGGCATCTTGCGGATGCACAGTGCCCGAATACACGCAAGAGCCGGTGATGCCCGGCAAGACCGGAACCATCAAGATTACCTACAACGGTACAGGCAAATATCCCGGACACTTCAAGAAGTCCATTACGCTGCGCACCAACGCCAAGACCGAAATGATGCGTCTGTTCGTTGAAGGCGACATGACTGCCAAAGACGCCAAATAAACGTTTTTATGATACAGAAAAAGGAGAATCTTTCGATTCTCCTTTTTTTTTTGTCTTGCGGATGAAAATGCAGGAAAAAAAATATCGTCCTGAAGTCTATAATGGAATACATATCGCAATCGGATAACAATAAAAAAAAAATAAACAGCTATTATGAAACAAGAAGAAGAGAAAGACAATCGGCGTAGCCGGAAAACGCGTTCCGCGAGCTGAAGCCGGGAGAGGTCTACAATCCCCTGATGAGTCCCGACAAGAAATATCCCGAAGTAAACCTGTGGTCGGTACTGTGGGGTATCGCCATGGCGGTACTGTTTTCGGCAGCGGCAGCCTATCTGGGGCTGAAAGTGGGACAGGTATTCGAAGCCGCCATCCCCATCGCCATTATCGCCGTCGGCGTGTCCGGCGCAGCCAAGCGTAAAAACGCACTGGGCGAAAACGTCATCATCCAGTCCATCGGAGCCAGTTCCGGAGTAATTGTGGCAGGCGCAATCTTTACCCTGCCCGCACTGTATATCCTACAGGAAAGCTATCCGCAGGAAATCACCGTAACATTTGCACAAGTATTCATCAGTTCGCTCCTGGGCGGCATCCTGGGTATCCTGCTCCTGATCCCGTTCCGTAAATATTTTGTAAGTGACATGCACGGCAAATATCCTTTCCCCGAGGCCACCGCAACGACGCAGGTGTTGTATCGGGAGAGAAAGGCGGCAGTCAGGCAAAACCGTTGCTGACGGCGGGTATTATCGGCGGTCTGTACGACTTCATCGTTGCCACTTTCGGTTGGTGGAACGAAAACTTCACCACCCGTGTATGCGGCTTCGGCGAAATGCTGGCAGAAAAAGCCAAGCTGGTGTTCAAGGTAAACACCGGAGCTGCCGTACTGGGTCTGGGCTATATCGTCGGACTGAAATACGCCTCTATCATCTGTGCCGGCTCGCTTGCCGTATGGTGGATTATCATCCCCGGCATGTCCCTTATCTGGGGCGACAGCGTGCTGAACCAATGGAATCCGAGATTACCGCCACCGTAGGTATAATGATGTCTCCCGAAGAAATCTTCAAGTACTATGCCAAGAGCATCGGTATCGGCGGCATTGCAATGGCGGGTATCATCGGCATCATCAAGTCATGGGGCATCATCAAGAGTGCCGTAGGGCTGGCTGCCAAGGAAATGGGCGGCAAAGGCTGATGCGGAAACCAACGTAAGCGTACACAGCGTGACCTTTCGATGAAAATCATCGCTATCGGCTCTATCCTTACGCTGATTCTGATCGTGCTGTTCTTCTACTTCGATATCATGCAAGGGAATCTGTTGCATACATTGGTAGCCATCCTGTTCTGTTGCCGGTATCTCTTTCCTGTTCACCACAGTAGCAGCTAATGCCATTGCGATTGTTGGTACTAATCCGGTATCGGGCAATGACATTGATGACACTGATTCTGGCTTCCGTAGTGATGGTAGCTGTCGGACTGAAAGGTCCTTCGGGCATGGTTGCCGCATTTGTGATGGGTGGCGTGGTATGCACGGCGCTGTCGATGGCAGGAGGTTTTATCACCGACTTGAAAATTGGTTACTGGCTCGGAAGCACGCCTGCCAAACAGGAAACATGGAAGTTCTTGGGAACAATCGTATCGGCTGCAACAGTAGGCGGTGTAATGATTATCCTGAATAAGACATACGGATTTACAAGTGGCGCACTGGCTGCTCCACAAGGCAAATGCGATGGCTGCCGTTATCGAACCGCTGATGACGGAAGTGCTGGCGCATTAGGCGCTTATGCCATCCTGATATTCTACCTCGTAAAGGCTTCGATGAAAACGAAATAAGCTGCGGGGACACTGAAACAAATTCAGATAATACAAAAACAATATTCACCATGAGAAAGATTCTATTTCTATCCCTTCTGTTTGCCGCAACGATGTTGTCCGCACAGAGTCCCGTCGAACTGCCGTTATGGCCCGACGGAGCTCCCAATACAAACGGGCTGACCGGTGAACAGGAAGATTTGAAAGGCGGCCGCGTTGCCAACGTGCCCCCATCCTTCCATAACCGTTTACCGTCCGGCAAAGCCCAACGGAATGGCTGTCATTATGTGTCCCGGCGGCGGATACACCCGTCTTGCCATGAACCACGAAGGGCACGACATGGCAGCCTGGTTCACGACGCAGCAGGGCATCACGTATGCGGTATTGAAGTACCGCATGCCGAACGGGCACAACGAAGTCCCCTGTCGGATGCCGAGCAAGCCATCCGCCTGGTACGCAAAAACATGCCGGGGAATGGGGTGTCCACCCCAACCGTATCGGTTCATGGGAGCATCCGCAGGCGGACATCTGGCAGCTTCCCTGTTACGTTATACGGCAGCGACGCTACCTGTCCCGACTTCCAGATACCGTTCCCCGTCATCTCCATGCTGAAAGGCGTGACCCACAGTGTGGCCCGCCAAACCTATCGGAGAGACTCTTTCGGCCGAACTGGAACAGAAATACTCGCTCCGAAAGGCAGGTATTCCTCCCAAAAAACGCCGCAGGCCTTCATCATCATGCTGTCGGCAGATGATGCAACCGTACCGCCCATCAACGGCATCGGTTATTTCCTCGCCCTGCGCGAACAGAAAGTGCCTCGCCACACTGCACGCTCCATATCCCACCGGCGGTCACGGATGGGGCTTCAGCGAAGCCACCTGGCCAAGGCGCCACGGACCGGCGAGCTGGAAAAATGGCTGAGAAGGACCGACTCTTCTTCCGCATCTCCCTCAACGGCAAGTGGAAATTCAACTATGTGGAGAACTTCGCCGACCGCCCCACCGACTTTATGGATATCCATGCAGACGTAAAGCAAATGGCCGGGACATCGACGTTCCCGGCAATTGGGAGCTGCAAGGTTTCGGCACGCCTGTCTACGTCAACCAGCCGTACGAGTTCTGCTCTCCCGGCCATGCCCCCTATTGGGACAAACCCAACCCGCCCTACGTTCCCAAAGAGTGGAATCCTACGGGAACCTACCGCCGTACCTTCACCCTGCCTGCCGACTGGGACAACAAAGAAATCTTCCTGAGCGCCGACGGAGTGCGCGAGCGGCATTCTACTACCTCAACGGCAAGTTTGCAGGCATGAGCAAAAGACTCCAAGACTCCGCACGCTTCAACGTCACTTCCCTTTGCCCGCAGAGGCGAGAACGTGATTGCCATACAGGTGCACCGCTTCTCCGACGGCAATTATCTGGAGTGCCAGGACTTCTGGCGCATCAGCGGCATCGAACAGGACATCTACATGTATGCCCAGCCGCAAATACACCTGACGGACTTCAAGGCGGAGACTCCCCTGGACGGAGATTACCGTAACGGAATCCTGAAGCTGAAAGTGAAGTTTGCCAACGAAACCGGCAAAGAGACTCCGTTCCTCGTAAACTATCGTTTGCTGGACAGCAAAGACAAGCTGATTGCCCAATCCTCGACCCGTGTAAGCTACGGTCAGACGGAAGTGGAGTTCACCCCAAAAGACAATCAAAGAACCGTTGCAGTGGACAGCCGAGACGCCTAACCTCTACACGCTTGTCATCAGTCTGAAACATACCAACGGTGACGTTATCGAGGCCACCGGTTGCAAAGTAGGCCTCGCACCGTAGAGATAAAAGACAAGCAACTGATGGTAAACGGCAGGCCTATCCTCGTAAAGGCGTCAACTATCACGAGCATAATGAATACACCGGCCATTACGTTCCCGAAGAGCTTATGCTGAAAGATTTCGAACTTTGGAAGCGGTACAACATAAATACGATCCGTACCTGCCACTACCCGCAGCAGGAACGTTTCTATGAGCTGTGCGACCAATATGGCTTCTACGTCATAGACGAAGCCAATATCGAGAGTCACGGAATGGGCTACAATCTGAACGTAGGCGGCACGCTGGGAAACAATCCGCTGTTTACAAAAGCGCATATAGACCGTACCATGAACATGTACGAGCGCGACAAGAACCATCCCTGCATCATCACCTGGTCGCTTGGCAACGAAGCGGGAAACGGTCTGAACTTCTACGTCACCTACAATACGCTGAAAGCATTGGACAGCCGTCCCGTACAATACGAACGCGCCCTGCTGGAATGGAACACGGACATCTTCTGCCCCATGTACCACAGTCCCGCCCGTATCGAGAAATACGCACAGAACCCCGAAATGACCCGCCCGCTCATCCTCTGCGAATATGCCCATGCCATGGGCAACAGCCTCGGCAATTTCCAGGATTACTGAACATCATCGAGAAATACCCCATCCTGCAAGGCGGTTTCATTTGGGACTGGGTGGACCAGGGACTTGCCGCCAAGACCGCTGACGGCCGTAAATACTGGGCATACGGTGGCGACTACGGCGAGTACTAAGACCCCGTCCGACGGTGACTTCTGTATCAACGGCATAGTATATCCCGACCGCAGCGTCAAGCCGCAGACCGAGGAAATGGGAAAGGTGTATCAGAACATCAAGTTCTTCGACTTCGACCCGGCAGCCTCTGTCGTAAAGATACGCAATGATTTCTCCTTCACCAATCTCGACAAATACGACTTCCATTACATCGTCCGCCATCACGGCAAAGAGGTTTACAAAGGCCAAATCAAAGACATCAAGGCCGAACCGGGACAGACCGTCGCCAGTCCGTTCCTCAATGGCATTCCCGCCACCAACAACTCGACCGGCGATGTACGCATAGAATTCTATGCCGCTATCCGTACTCCCGAACCGTTCCTTCCGGCGGGTACGGTCATTGCCCGTGAACAGACCTATGTGCATACTTTCCATAAGGAAGATGCTCCGAAAAGGCATTCGCCGGTTCGGAAGAAGACGACCGGCAAGTTGTTTTCTCCGGTCCGCACTTCAAGGCAACCTTCGACAAGCAAAGCGGCCTGCTGGTATCTTACCGATACAAGAAGCAGGGAATTACATTCATAACGGGCAAGGTCCGCCCCTTCTTCTGGCGCACCCCTGCCGACAATGACTGCGGGTAAAACTTCCCGTACGTTTGAAAGCATGGAAAGAGGCCAGCTATCAGGGGTAAAAGCCGAAAGCTTCAACGTAGTGCGCGACAAAGATACTACGGCGGTAAAAGTGACCTACCGCTTCCCGCAGACCGATGCCCGCTGGGATATAACGTATAAGGTATACGGCAACGGCGTTATCAAGGTAGACAACCATTTCGTTGCAGAGAACGCCCAAACACCGATGATACCGCGTGTGGGACTGCGTATGCGGCTACCCGCCCGCATCACCTCGCTGACCTACTACGGCCGGGGTCCGAAGAGAAATTACCGCGACCGCCGCACCTCACAGTTCATCGGCGAATACACATCGGGTATCAAGATATGTACGAGCCTTATGTCCGTCCGCAAGAAAACAACCACCGTACGGACATCTATTGGTGCACCCTCACCAGCAAAGCAAAAAGAAGGTCTGCTGTTTGTTGCCGACCGCACTTTCCGAAATGAACGTATCCAACTATCCGCTGGAAAGCCTGGATAGCGGTGAGTCTATCGAGAACGGCTCTCCCGCACCGAAAAAGACCAATCACCGCCATCTCACCGACCCGCAGCAGGAACCGTCCGTAGACCTCTTCATGAACTACCGCATGATGGGCGTAGGCGGTGACGACAGTTAAGGGAACTTTGGGCACGAACACTTATCTGATACGTCCCGGCAGACAGAATGCCGCCAGCTACGGTTTTCGCGATTGTACCGTTCGACAAAGGGAACAGTTTCCAAAAGTTTGACCTATAGATATTAAAGCTGTCCAGCTATGAAAACGTTATCCGGCATATCCCAGATTTTTATTTAACAGGTTCTACTGTATATTCCGCACCTTGCCTTGCGTTTTCTGTACTTTGGCAATAGCATCGTCCGTTTCCCGCACAGGAAACGGACAATCTCCCTTTTAAATACGGTTTGAATTTCCTCAAGACTCCTACGTGGCACATACGCTGGAAGTAAATGAAGAAAAAAAACTTGTAGTCAACTTCGACGAAAGTGGATTGCACCACTTTTTATTGGTATGTTAACTTGCCTGTCAATCTTTCTCCCGTCAAAGAATGGCGCGATAGACAATACCGACTACGCACGCACCCTGCAAAGCATCCGCTATCGCGACAGCAAAATCGACGTTTACACTTCCCGCCTGCACTACATTGCCGATTGGGTGAACAACGGCGTCAGACATGGTTTCATGGAAGGAACCATAACCGCCATAACAGCCCCGATACGGTAGGCTGTCCCTCAACTTCATGTCTGCGCATTCAAAAGCATACAAACACCTGGAGTCTTCTCCCGAAAACATCGGGTTAAAAAGAAATAGAAAAGTCGGGACAACTGTTCCATTATATCCCCAAAACAAACTGCCCGATGAAGGATTCGGGGTGGATAAAGGATAACGATAATCGCCATTACCACCAACATTCGGGCTGGATGTTTGTCCACCTGGGACTTGCCTGCTATGAAAAGGGGAGTATTGAAACGCTGCTCCACATGCCTCCTCTACGCGCAGAGAAAATGGTAGTCTCCCAAGAGCCGTGGCTGGAATGCTGAAAAAGAATAAGACGAATCCAGTGACCTGCTTTTTGCCAACGGCAACATTGTAGAACTCGGAGAGTTGTGGGATTTTTCAGCACTTCAATAAAATGTACTCAGGATACCGATGATGAGAAAAGAAAATCAGGTCCGAAATCTGTCCGTTTTCAAAACGTGCATTTGCGTAATATCAGCAACACATTCCAAAAGAAAATCAGATACAGAGAATGAAACTGAAAGCGACACATTCGACTAAGAAATCGAAGAAAACGGAAACGACAGAAGAAACAAGGAAAGAAAGGCTGATACTGTTCCTGCAGAGAAAATGTTTGCATCACCAAAAACGAATATATTCACCTGACCGGGCTGACAAGGCATGCAGCCATCGATAAGACTGAACAAATTCATCCGGCAAAGGTATCCTGCGGCAGCCGGGGCATAAGCTGCCCACAGTTTATATAAATAATATTCAGCATTAACAGAAGAATGGAAACTACGGAAATGGAACAATCCATGCAGTGGTTC
>VOFC01005318.1_pt1 | contig 12872 bp, 21 predicted proteins | sample 5384161 | NCBI WGS metagenome assembly VOFC01 (sample SAMN12384722, study PRJNA508395) | human gut metagenome | isolation source: healthy gut B | host: Homo sapiens | reverse complement strand
GAGCCGGTGTCATTTGCACCATGCATTCCAGCAGCACGGCAGAAGGACATGAGGCCATAGGCAGTGTTGTCCAGGTAAAAAGCCCACGAACAGGGTCACGGGGATCAGCAGCAGGATGGACACCGCCGCCGCCGCTGCCGTCCGGCGGGAGAGCCTTCGCTTCTGCACCGGGGTCTGCACCAGCGTCAGGGGCTTGGTCCGCCGGCCGATGGCGGCGGAGCACCAAAAGCAGCCCGCAGAACACCAGATACAGCGCCAGCTGCTGCCAGCCCAGGCCGTCAGAGCGCCCTTGCCCACGGCGGCGGACAGGTCCGTGACATTGGCGGCATACAGAAGATCGCCAGCGCACCCGCGCCGCACACGGCGGCGATGGTCCTGCGCCACCAGGCGCGGTTTTTCGGCTTCCAGTCCGGCGTCTCCTCCCCACCGGGCCTCCGGCAGCCAGGGGGATATCCTCCGGCAGGGCCGGCCCGCAGGAACGGTCCCGCCGATGACCGCGATCACGTCCTCCGGCGTGACGGCCAGGGGCAGAAGACTCCGGGCCATACGGTTAGCGGAAGTGGTATAGAAGCTGTTGCCGGAGAAGAAGTCACGGGGTGTGCCCTCCGCGACGATGCTGCCGTCGAAAAACAGGGCGCAGCGGTGGGCATACCGGGCACAGAAGGCCACGTCGTGGCTGACCATCACCACTGTCGTGCCGGCGGCGGTCAGCAGTGTCCGAAAGAATAGGGCAAAGGACTGCTTGAAGGCGGCGTCCAGGCCCTTGGTAGGCTCGTCCAGCAGCAGGATCTCCGGCTCCAGCAGCAGCACCTTACCCAGGGCCGCCCGCTGCTGCTCGCCGCCGGAGAGGTCGTAGGGGTGCCGGTCCAGCAGCTCGGTCAGGCGGCAAAGGGCCGTCACCTGTTCTACCCGGCGGTCACGTTGGTCTTTGGGAAGGGTCCGTGCCGTCAAAGGAAAATATCGAACAGGTCCTGACGGACCGTGTTTTTCACGAACAGAGCCTGCGGGTCCTGGGGCAGAACGCCGATGCGGCCCGTATGGGTCACGGTGCCCCGCTGGGGCGTCAGCGCACCGGACAGCAGGCCCAGCGTGGTGGACTTGCCTGCGCCGTTACCGCCCAGCAGGGCCAGCAGCTCACCACGGCCCTGGGCCAGGTCCAGACCGCGGACCACGTCCGGCTGGTCCGGCTCATAGCGGAACCACGCGCCCGCGCCGGCAAGGGCGGTATCCCCGGCGGATACACCGGCTCCGGCGGCAGCGGGCACAGGGGGTGTTCATCGCACCAGCCGGACAGGAAATCGCGGCCCTCGCGGACGGTGATGGGGCAGGGTGCGTCGCTCTCCACCCCGGCCCAGATACGGACGGCGGCGGGCATGGCCAGGAACATCCGGTGGCCCAGGGTGGCTTTAGCCGGCGGCCCACGTCGTCCGGCGCGCCGGTGCACAGCAGCTGCCCCCGGTCCATCACCGCCACGGCGGTGGCCAGGGGAAAGGCCTCCTCGAGACGGTGCTCCGTCAGCACCACGGCGGTGCCCAGCTCCCGGTTGATCTTTCCCAGCACCGCCAGGAAATCCGAGGCGGCGATGGGGTCCAGCTGGCTGGTGGGCTCGTCCAGGATCAGCACTTCCGGCTGCATGGCCATGACAGAGGCCAGGTTCAGCAGCTGCTTCTGGCCTCCGGAAACGTCCCGGTCCAGTCCTCGATGCCGAAGAATGCCTCTCCGCCACCCGGCGGAACCAGTCCTGGATGCCGAAGTCGGTGACGATCTGGCGGCCATCTCCGCCACGCGGCGGTCGGATGGAGGGCGTGTCGCAGGGCGGGCTTCCAAGGCTCTCCAGTCCGAAGGCCAGCTCATGCCACACCTTGTCTGTCACCAGCGCCATACCCGCGGTCCACCTCCCCGGTCCTATGATCACCGGCGTCAGGCCATACAGGGCTAGATACGCCAGATTAGAAAAGCTGATGGAAAACGGCTGGGTCATGACCCCCTGCGCAGGGGGAAATACCACCACTTCAGGCCCCGGCAAGGCTTCCGCACAGCAGATACATGCCGCAGAAGCCCAGCCAGCCCAGGGCGTATTGTCCCGGTCCTCCATGCGGTAAATGGAAAAGGCCGTCCGGCCCCGGAGGCCGTAGCCCCGGCTTTTCATGCTGTCGGCGGTTTCGATGGCGTTCTCCAAGGCCCAGGTCACCATGATGGAGAGGATGGTGACGGCCCGGCGGACCCGCCGCCATGCGCTGCCGGTGGAGGCGTCCCCGCCGATGCAGAACTGCGCCTGGCGCACGGTTTCCAGCTGGCGGCGGAACAGGGGCACAAAGCGCAGGGTCATGCTCAGCACCAGGGACAGGGCCGGGATCACCCGGCCAAACAGATACACAAATTTGTCCGACGTGATGACCCGGTTGAAGCACCATGAACCACAGCACCACGGCGCACAGCATGGTCCCCCGCCGCCAGGCCATACAGAATACTCTCCAGGGTCAGGGGGTTGCCGGAGGGCAGATACGTCAGGATGGTGACTCCCGGCGTGGTTGAAGGCCGGGTTCACGATGGCCGCCAGCAGAAGCACCGGCAGGGGCCACCCGCAGGTGCCTTGCCAGGCCCGGCGGCCCTCCAGCTGCCCGGCATACAGCAGCGCCCCCGTCAGGGACACCGCCAGGCACACCGGGTGCATCAGCACCATGGAATAGGCCAGCACCAGGGCGAAAAAAAGGAAATTCACCAGGGGATGATAGCGGGAAAAGGCGTCGCCCACGGCCCGGCCTCCTTTCACAGAATCGTTTTGGGGACAGGCTCAGCCGGCTATGTAGCCGCCCGCCGCCTACGTCATAGCCCAGATCGCAGGTATAGACCCAGCAGATCACGTCCCCCTGCTGCACCTGATACCGGGAGCAGCCATAGTTGGGGAACCAGTCGTTGACCTTGTACATCCAGCCGGAGCCTTCGCCTACGTCGAACTCATACAGGTTATAGATCCCCGATATAGGCGGAGTTGTAGATGGGCGTGAAGCTGAACTCCATGGGGATCTTTTCTTTCCTTGCACACCCGCTGCAGCACGTCGAACACGCTCTCCCCTGGGAAAACGTCACCGTAACGGCAGGCAGGATCACCCGTCGGCGGGCACCAGCCCCCGCTTGGACTCCTCGCACTTGTCCATATTATCCAGATGGTGGCGCAAGAGATGGAGATGGTGCAGGTGTCCTGGTGGGACGTATCCGGCTGAGACGTTTCCGGCTCCACGGGCTTTGGGCTTGCCGTCCGGCACCGGGTCCGTCTGGTAGCGGTCCTGCCGCCGGTGGAGGAGTCGTCCGTCCCGGGCTCCTGGGGGCGTCGGGCGTCTCCGGCGTATTCGTATTCCCGGGTTCCTCCGGCGTACGGGGGTATTCGATCGCCGGTCTGCTCCACGCCGGGAGGAATGGGTGCTTCCGGACCAGTGCCGACCATCAGATCGCAGCCGGAAAGGGACAGGGCCAGCAGCAGCGTCAGCAGCAGGGTCAACAGGACTTTGGGGAATCGATTCATCATCGAAAAACACCTCCTATCAGAGCACCGCGCGCAGGGACGTTGTGACAACGTCCCTGCGCCGGTGTATTTCCTTTGGGGTTACGCGGGTCTGATGCGGGGTTTATGCCCGCTTTTTCTTTCTCTGCATCAGCAGCACAGCGGCGCCGGACAGGGCGGCAGCACCATCCACAGCACCAGCAGGCTCTCGTCTCCGGTGCGGGGGGTATCAGGCTTTTCGGGCTGGCGGGCGTCACGGGCTGGTCGGGGGTCACGGTGACGGTGACATCGCTCATGTCGTACAGGCTGGTCTTCTGGGCCAGCAGGCGATAGTAGGCCGCCAGGGCGTAGTAGCCCTGCTCGGTGGCCATGCCGTCCACGGTCTTGTCGGCCATCAGGTGGCGGAAGCCGCCGCCGGTGACATAGAAGCCGCACAGTGCGTCCACGACGCTGACGCCGCTCTTTACGAACCGGCTGTCGGCGGTGGGATCAATGCCCAGGCCGTCAGGGCCACGATGACCTGGGCCGTGGACTCGGCGGAGGCATCGGTGCCGGGGATCTCGCTGAAGGTAGCGTCGTCGTTCTGCACGCCGGCCAGGAAGGTCAGGGCCGCGTCCACAGCCGCCTTCACCTGGGCGTTTTCAGGTAGTAGGGGCCAGGGCCTGCACGGCCATGGCGGTCATGTCCACATCGGGGACCTGGGAGGAGGCGATGACAGGCCAGCTGCCGTCCTCCCGCTGGGTATCCAGAATGGCGCGGACCAGCTTCTCCCGGGTCACGTCGCCGGAGGTGGGATAGCCGTGGCTGTCCAGAGCCAGCAGGGCCCACACGGGACCGTTGACGCTCTGCTTGGTGATGAAGCTCATGGAATCCAGGCCGTCCAGCAGGTTCCGCCCGGCCACATGGGTCACGTCCTTACCCATAGCCGTCAGGGCCAGGATCAGGCGGGAATTCTCGGTGGAGCAGGGAGCGGTTCAGACGGCCGTTCTCGTCCATGGCCTTTTGCACATACTCCACCACGGAGGCGTAATACGCGTCCGCACCGGGGACGTCCGGCCGGAACGGGCCAGGCCCAGAACCGCCCACTCGCCGCCGATGGAGCCGGTGACGGGGGCGCCCTTGGAAACGATATAGGTCGCCGGTGGTCTTATAGATATCCTGAGCGTTCAGCTCCGCCAGGCGGGGCCTCGGCGGCCAGCAGCACGTCATAGTTGCCCACCCGGGCCTGGAGCTTCTGGGCCAGGGCGTCGTAAGCGGCCCCGGGCGGCCTCCACGGCGGCGCGGGACGCGGGGGATCTGGGCTGGCCGATGGCGTCGATCAGGGGGCTCCACATGGGCAACCGCCTCGTCCTGAAGCTGGGCCAGCTTCTTCTCGGCGGCCACCAGCACGTCATAATTGCTGACCTGGGCCTGCGCTGGTCGCTCAGGGCGTCATAAGGCGGCGCGGGCGGCCTGGATGGCCTCCTCGGAGTCCAGGGTCACGGTGCCGATGGCGGCGATCTTCTGCTCCACGTCGTGGACGTACCAGCCGGTCAGAGGCAGCACCAGCTCAGGCAGACGGGTCAGGACTGCGGCGGTGGTGGAACCGTACTGGCGGTCCATGCCGGAGCGGTAGGACACGCCGCGGTGGGTGGGAATGCCGCCGAAGCCGCCCACCCGGATGGTACCGGTCAGGTCATAGCTATAGCCTTCGGCGGTCTCGGGGATGGTGACGCTCAGCAGCTGGCGAACGGGGTTGCCGCTGAAATCATACTGGCCGAAGGGGGTGCCGGGGTTGGTCTGATACTTGTTGCCCTGGGCATCCAGGTACACCAGGAGAAATTGAAGTTGTAAACGCCGGAGATCTTCTCCTTGGGGCTTACCAGGTCGTGGAACTGGACCTTTACGGCCTGGCCGGGGACCAGCTCCGCATCCTGGGGCAGGACCTTGCCGTCGGCATCCAGGAAGTCATAGCTGACGCCCCGGGCGGTGATGACCTGGTAGGCGGCCATGCCGTCCTTCTCGATGCGGAGAATGTGGCGGCCGGTGGTCAGGCCCGTAACGGTGACCTGGCCGTTTTCATCCACGGAAACGCCCTGGCTGGTGAAGCCGTTGAACGTCCTCTTGTCGGTGACGGTGGAGCGGGCCACGGTGACGGTGCAGCCCTCCTGGGGAGTGAAGCTGTAGCTGGCGCCGTCGGTGCCCAGATAGAACAGGATGTCGTGCTCGGCATCCAGCTGCTTCTGCTCGTCCTTGGTGATGTTCACGGTGGGACGGTCGATGAAGGTGTTGGTCTGGATAGAGGAGCCGTCGGCACCCACGGACACCACAAACACGCCGGTGAACTCCGGCCAGATGGCGCTGAAGTCCTTGCCGCCCATACCCTGAACGAAGGTCATGGCGTCATAGGTCACCTGGACGATGGCGGTGCCCGGGTGGTTGGCGGTCATGGTGGCCAGGCAGGAATTGTTGGCGTCGGGGGTGATGGTCACCACGTCGCTGTCGCCGCCGTCCAGGCTCAGCACCCGATAGTGCGCGTCGGGCAGGGCGATCTGGCCGTTCATGAAGCTCTCGATGGCCTGCCAGTTACGCAGCACGTTCAGCTCGTAGGTCTGGCCGGCCATCCATGTTCAGGTAGCCCTGGCGGTTGATGTTCAGGTAGATGTTGCCCAGGTCATACACGTTCTTGTCGAAGCGGTTGACGGAGGCGGCGGTGACATCGTCATCCAGGTGCAGGTCGTCCCGGGTCACAGCCAGCTCCTGGCCGCCGGTGAATTTGCCGAAGGTCCAGTAGGTGACGCCGTCGGGATGCTGGGCCCGCAGGAACTGCTGACTGCCGGTCTCCGGCAGGCGGAAGGAGGCGGTCATGGTGTCGCCCTTGGTCTCCTGGGAAACGGGCTCCAGGAAGGTATAGCTATAGTAGCTGCCGAAGGTGCCCATCCGCAGGGTAGAGCCGGCGGGGCGGTGACGGTGATGTCCAGGGCCTTGGGAATGGTCAGAGAGAAGCTCTTGGCGCCGCAGCCCACGGTCTGCTTGTTGGTCATGGTGTTGGTGACAGGCAGATAGCCCGCCGCCTTGTCGCCGGTGGTGGGGTCAGGGGGTGATCTTCAGGCTGCCGCCCTCCACAAACAGGCAGGCGGTGTGGGTGCTGCCATAGGTGGTGGAGACGCCGGTCTTGGCCTGCAGGTCCGTGCCGTCGGGGCCGGTAACGGTGACGTCGATGGTGTAATCCTTGCCCTCCACCCAGCTGCTGCTGTCGTTGGTGGCATAGATGGCGTAGGCCCGGACCAGGGTGAAACACGTTCTCCTGATTGGCCTTCACGGTCAGCACCAGGGTGCCGTTGAGCTGACCCTCGGTGTTGTAGCCCTCCACCAGATAGTCGCCCACAGGCAGCTTGGTGTTGTACATCAGGCCGTAGCCATTGGGCTCAATGTCCACGCCCTCCAGCAGGTTTTTGTCACCCTTCACGCCATCGGTATAGGAGTAGACCTTGATGTCCGACAGCTGTGCATTGTGCAGGCCCTTGAAGGAGACGTCCATGTCGCCCTGGGGCGCATCGCCCTCCTGGGACACGGTGACGGTGTAGGTGGTGGGGTGATGGCGGGGATCACTCGGTGGCCGCCGCCTTGTCGCCGCAGCGGATGGTCAGGACGGTGCCGTTATGGACGGGCACGGTCTCCACCCGGCGGTAGTCGGTGCCGTCGGCGGTGAGATACACCTGGTTGTTCTTGTTGGAGGCGGTGGCCATCATCCGGATGCCGGTGACGCCCTGGGGCAGGGGTCAGGTGTAGGCGGTCTTGTCTGAGGCGAAGTCGGGAGTCAGGACGCCCTTCGCTGAAGGACAGGGCCGCCAGGCTGGTGTCGCTCTGGGTGTTCCAGTCGCCGCCGATGTCCGCGCCGTAGCCGTTGGTGGTGTACATCACGCGGATGGTATCCCCGGCGAACAGCTTGTCCCCGGCCTTGATGTCCTTGAACCCAACGTTGGTGAACCAATCGTTCAGGGTTCCCATCCAGCCGGAGGCTTCGCCGCCGTCACCGGCGGACAGGCCGTTGATCTCGGTGATGTAGCCGCTGTCGGCCCCTGGTCTGGGAATAGCTCCCCAGGGCGGAGACGATGCAGTCCATCATGGAGGACCCGGGGGCCAGGTCCACCCACTTGTCCACCAGCGTGCCATCCCAGGCAGCGCCGTCGGCCTTTGCGTAGGTCGTGTTTTCCACAACGACCCGAACCTGCCGTCGTGGTTCTCTGCTGCCCAGACAGTGGCGGGTACCAGGCTCAGTACCATCACCAATGCCAGCAGCAGAGAAACGATGCGTTTCTTCATATGCATTTTCCTCCTGTGAAAAATTTATGCCCAGCCGTTTCCGGCAAGTCAACGGAGTGTGTCTGCGGCGGAGGAAAAGCAGATACACCCGCTGCAAAAACCGCCGGTACATCCCCTGAAAAAGGAGACACCGGCGGCGCATGGTTCCTGTCTGCGCCCAACGAAGATAACGCCCGCCGCGCTGAATGTCCTCCGCCGTGCAATTCTCCTGCCTCGCGCCGTGGAGCCTGCGCTCCTCGTTTGCATCCTACCTTCTCGGGGGTGCCCCCAATGGCGGACTTTCGTCCCGGCGGCCAACGCCGCTTCGGTGCATTCTTGCGCCTACAGTGCCGTTCGCGTGGGGCTTCCGACCCCGTTCCTTTCTAGGCTGCCGCCTGACCCCCACAGGGGCCTTTGCAGCGGACCCGCCGCACAGCATCCTCGGACATGATTCGATTATCCGGCCCCGTGTCCCCACAGAGCCATTCTTATCATACACGATTCCCCGGAAAAGTCAACGGTCCGCCCCATGCAAAACGGCTCTGTATTGCAGGACTGCAAAAACCGCCGCAGCGGCGCGGAGTCCCCTTGTTTTGCCGGAAAAAAGAAGATGTATAATCAAGGCCAGTGGGACAGGGCGAGAAAACCGCGGGATGCTCCCCGGGAAAGCCTGTCCGCATCCGTCAAAGAAGCAAAGGAAGAGCACTGTCATGGAAATTTTGCACGAGATCAACCCGGCGCTGGAGGCTCTGGCGTACTTAGGCTCCCGGGCCAACGGCCATACCCTGGACCGGCTGGAGGAGCGCTTACAGGCCCGGGGCGTCCGGAAGGCGGAGCCCTTCCACCAAGCCAGTGCCGCCCTGCGGGAGCTGCTGCAGGACCTGGACACGGAGGTTTCCGTCCCGGCAGAGACCCTGCAGCGTCTGTTCGGCGACATCAAGGGCTTTTCCTACAGCACCATCGGCTCCTACAGTCAGGCTTTTCTGTTCCTCTACCCCATGCTCTCCCGGCGGCAGGACTTTGAGACCCTGATGCAGCGGATGGAGCGCCTGACGCCGGACGAGACGGCGCGAAACATGATGATCTCGCTGAGCCTGGAGGAGCAGTCCGGCCCTGCCGCCGGGGCTGCCGCAAAGCTGGTTTCCCGGGTGCTGGCGCTGACGATCCCCACGGAGAGCCGCCTGGCTCTGCTGGAGATCCACCAGAATTACCGGACTCTGCTGCCGGAGATCGCAGCCTGTCTGCGCCCGGCCATAGCGGCGCTGGAGACGGAGTCCGGCCGCATTCAGGAGATCATAGAGGCCTTCTGCCGGGAGGTAGAGAGCCTGGGGGCAGAAAGCTACCTGCGGGAGACCTCCAGCCTGGCCATCACGCCGGAGGTACAGTACCACCTGATTCCCTTCCTCATGGGACCGGACACCAACCTCTCCATGGAACGGGAGGATGGCAGCGTGCTCATCTACTGCGGGATTATGCGGCTGACGCTGCGGCGCATCCCTGGCGGAGAACAGCAGCGCGTCCCAGGTCTATGACGCCATCCGGGTCATCGGGGACAAGACCCGGTTTGACATTCTCTGTTATCTGAGGATCACCCGTCGGTTTACGGCCAGCAGCTGTGCGACCACTTTGGTCTGGCGCGCAACACCATCCACCACCACATGAGCAAGCTGGTGAACGCGGGGCTTGTTACCTGCCTGGTGGAGGGAAACCGTATTTATTACACCACGGACCGGGAGCACCTCTCCTATTTGCTGAACCAGCAGCGGCAGCTGCTGATCGGCGGAGAGGATACGGAGCAGCAGGAAAAATAAAATCGGCAGGAATAGCCGCCGACGCAGGGTTTGCCGCGCCGGCGGCATTTTTAGGGTAAACACATGGCCGCACCTGTAGGCGCGGCCATGTGTTTACCAGCGCCGCTTTTTCTTTTTCGCCCTCCCGGCGCTGGAAGGGGCTTGTCGATGAGGATGATGTCCTCTCCGAACCGCTGGACGCAGTCCCAGGGAATGTAATAATCCTCGCCCCGGCCGAACAGGCCGAAGAACCGGCAGGGGCCAAAAGACGATCAGGGCCTTGACGGTGCCCTCCGGGATGCATAGCTCCAGGTCTCCCCACGCAGCAGGCGGCTGCCGTCGCAGATGTTGATGACCTCCCTTGCGGCGCAGCTGTGAAAAATCGGCACATCATGGTCTCCACCTCAGCTCCAGCCTATGCGCCTTCCGGCGCGTCCTATGCCATCAGATCACCGCGTCCACGGGGATGCCGCCGCCCGTGGCCGCCGTGAAGGCGGGTGACAAAACTGTTAGATCATCTTTAAGGAATCTTAAAGGTTCCCCCTTGTTTCTTTAACTGTTTTTCTTTATACTGAACGTTTTTGGGAACAGGGACAGACGATCCGGATCTGTATCGCCGTCCTCCGTTCCGCTCTTGACAGGGAACAGCAGAGATATATACTAAGTGTATCAATTATCTTGATACACTTGACGCTGTACGCACAGAGAAAGGAAAGCGCCTATGGAAACGTTAAAAACCATCAATTTTGTCATAGCGGTTATTTTCTTCGTCTGCTATACCTATCAGTTTTTGTATATCCCGGTGCCCTGGCTGCGGAAGGAGAAGCCCCACGGCCCGGCCAAGGCCAACCGGTACGCCGTTCTGATCTGCGCCCGGAACGAGCAGCGGGTCATCGGCGACCTGATCGCCAGCCTCCGGGGACAGACATATGACCAGGGCCTGCTGTCCATTTTCGTGCTGGCGGACAACTGCACCGACGACACGGCCATGGTGGCCCGGTGGCCGGGGCCCAACGTGTATGAGCGGTTCAACCAGGTGCGGGTGGGCAAGGGGCTACGCCCTGCAGGAGCTGCTGGAGCATCTGGAGCAGGATTATCCCCAGGGCTTTGACGGATACTTCGTGTTTGACGCGGACAATATTCTGGCTCCCAACTATGTGGAGGCCATGAACCGGACGTTTTCCGACGGCCATGACATCGTCACCAGCTTCCGCAACAGCAAGAACTACGGCGACAACTGGATCAGCGCCGGTTACGCCCTGTGGTTCCTGCGGGAGAGCCGGTATCTCAATCACGCCCGGTTCCTGCTGGGCACCAGCTGCGCCGTGTCCGGCACCGGGTTCCTGTTCAGCCGACAGGTGCTGGAGGAGACGGGCCCTGGCCCTTCCACCTGCTGACGGAGGACATCCAGTTCTCCGTGGATCAGGTGACCCGGGGCGGAAGATCGCCTTCTGCCCCGACGCGGTGCTGTATGACGAGCAGCCCACCACCTTCCGCCAGTCCTGGAACCAGCGGCTGCGGTGGTCCAAGGGGTATTTGCAGGTATTCCGGGGCTACGGCGCCAAGCTGCTGCAGGGGCGCGGCCGGGGGGAGCTTCTCCTGCTATGACATGGCGGCGGCCATTATGCCGGCCTTCGTCCTGTCGGCCACGGCCATCGTCTGCAACGTGACGGCGGCCATTCTGGGGGCCGTCCACGGGGAGGACCTGACCATCGCCCTGTGGTCCGTGGGGCAGATGCTGCTGAATATGTATCTGACTCTGTTTGTGCTGGGGACCATCACCACCGTCACCGAGTGGAAGCGCATCCATACCAAGGCGGTGAAGAAGGTCCTGTACGCCTTCACCTTCCCCTGTTTATGTTTACTTATATTCCCATCTCCTTCGCGGCGCTGTTCAGCAAGGGAGTGGAAGCCCATTGAGCACCGGGTCAGCGCCGCGCATCCCTGCGGGGCCGGGGCCGGGAGGAGCCTGCCCTTCTGACCGGGTGCGGCCTGGATAAACCCGCCGGTCGCAATCCGAGAAATGGAGGCGAACACCATGTACAACATCCTGGTCTGTGACGATGAAAAGGATATCGTATCGGCGCTGAATATTTATCTCAGTCCGCCGAGGGCTATCGGGTGCTGACGGCCTTTGACGGGCCGGGAGGCCCTGCGGCTGCTGGACCGGGAGGAGGTACACCTGATCCTGCTGGATGATGATGCCGGGAATGGACGGCATCACCGCCATGACCCGGCTGCGGCAGAGCCGGAATCTGCCGGTGATCCTGCTGACGGCCAAGTCCGAGGACACGGACAAGGTGCTGGGGCTGAATATGGGAGCGACGACTATGTGACCAAGCCCTTTCAACCCCGTGGAGCTGCTGGCCCGGGTCCGGTCCCAGCTGCGGCGGTATATGACTCTGGGCGGATATTCCCCCACCGCCGTGACCATCGGCGGAGGTGAGCCTGGACGACAATGCCAAGACCGTCACCGTGGACGGGGACACCGTGAACCTGACGCCCCTGGAATACGACATTCTGCGGCTGCTGATGCAGCATCCGGGGAAGGTGTTTCGCCCCACGAGATCTATCGCCGGGTGTGGCACGGAGGACCCGGCGGCGGACAATCCCGTGGCCGTCCACGTGCGGCACATCCGGGAGAAGATCGAGATCAACCCGCAGAGCCCGGTATCTGAAGGTGGTGTGGGGCAAGGGCAAAATGGAAAATGGCGGCGCAATGAAAGAGGTGCTGAAAAGCCAGGGGCCAAGGCCGTGGCCTTCTGCTGACCCTGCTGCCGGGCACGGCGGCGGTGTTGGCGGCGTCGAGCTGGTAATATATAAAAGTTCATAACATGCATACGGACAGGCGCCTGATATGCTGGGGCCGTGGACGGCGGTGTGCGCCGTGGTGGTTGCGGTATCCCTGGCGTTCTCCCTGTCGGCGGCGGGACACTGGCCGGGCCAGCGAGGGCATCCATCTGACCTGGGTGGAGAAGATCCCGGGACCTGTTTGTGCTGGGCCCCGGCCGGTGAGTGCAAGATCTAAGAGAATGCTTCTCGTATTACCCCCTCGTCCGTCCCAAATGCAGCCTGTGGCCCCCGGCAACCTGTTCATCCTGGTTCACGGTCTGGTCGGTGCCGGCGGACCTGGGGTGCTGCGGCTGCTGCGGCTGCTGAGCCGGGGGCGGTCTGGCCTGGCGGCATTCGTGGGTGCTGGGAAGCGAGCCTGCCTTACCTGCAACCGCCGCGGTGCTTCGTCGCCCTTATGCGGCGGCGGAGCTGCTGATGCTTGCGTATGATCTCAACGAGGCAGA
>VOFC01004492.1_pt1 | contig 12873 bp, 23 predicted proteins | sample 5384161 | NCBI WGS metagenome assembly VOFC01 (sample SAMN12384722, study PRJNA508395) | human gut metagenome | isolation source: healthy gut B | host: Homo sapiens | reverse complement strand
GACCAAGGCCGAGGGCGAGGCCTTCGGCAAGAAGGGCAACGACGTGTTCCGCAAGCTGGAGACGCTGCCCATCCCCACCATCGCCGCTGCAACGGCTTTGCACTGGGCGGCGGCTGCGAGCTGAGCATGGCCTGCGATATTCGCATCTGCGCCGACACCGCCGTCTTCGGTCAGCCCGAGACAGGTCTGGGTATCACCCCCGGCTTCGGCGGCACCCAGCGGCTGGCCCGCCTGGTTAGCCCCGGTATGGCCAAGCAGCTGATCTATACCGCCAAGACTATCAAGGCTGACGAGGCTTACCGTATCGGCCTGGTCAACGCCGTCTATCCCCTGGCCGAGCTGCTGCCCGCCGCCGAGAAGCTGGCCGAGACCATCGCCAAGAACGCGCCTATCGCCGTCCGCGCCTGCAAGCAGGCCATCAACGACGGTATGCAGGTGGATATCGACCGGGCTGTGACCATCGAGGAGAAGCTGTTCGGCAGCTGCTTCGAGACGGCGGACCAGAAGGAGGGCATGGGCGCTTTCCTGGAAAAGCGCAAGCACGAGCCCTATCAGAACAAGTAACCCCGGCATTTGTTAATTAACAGGCCTTACCGGGCCTGATGATTAAAATCGCTACTTAAATAAAAATTTAAGTAGGAGGAACAATCATGAAAGTAGCAGTATTCGGCGCCGGTACGATGGGCAGCGGCATTGCCCAGGTCTTTGCCGCAAAGGGCCACACCGCCCTGATGTATGCTTCCAGCACCGCCAGCGCACAGCGTCATAAGGATAAGCTGGCAGCCTCCCTGAACAAGAAGGTCGCCAAGGGCAAGATGACTCAGGAAGCTGCGGATGATATCATGAGCCGTGTTCTGGTGGAGGAGTTCGACGCTGCCGCCGATGCCGATCTGGTCATCGAGTGCGTTGCTGAGAATATGGCCACCAAGAAGGAGCTGCTGGGCCGCCTGGATGCCATCTGCAAGGACGAGCCATCTTTGCTTCCAACACTTCCTCTCTGTCCATCACCGAGATGGGTCAGGGCCTGAAGCATCAGCTCATCGGCATGCACTTCTTTAACCCCGTGCCCGCCATGAAGCTGGTGGAGGTCATTGCCGGCGGCAACACCCCCGCCGAGCTGGTCGACTAGATCAAGACCCTGTCCACCGAGATCGGCAAGACCCCCGTTGTGGTCAACGAGGCTCCCGGCTTTGTGGTCAACAAGATCCTGATCCCCCTATTGCAACGAGGGCGTTTGCGTTCTGCAGGAGGGCGTTGCCTCTGCGGAAGATATCGATATTGCTATGCAGCTGGGCTGCAACCACCCCATGGGCCCCCTGCATCTGGGCGATCTGATCGGCTGGGACATCGTGCTGAACATTATGGACGTGCTGTTCAACGAGACTCCACGACAGCAAGTATCGCGCAAACGTGCTGATCCGGAAGATGGTTCGTGCGGGCAAATTGGGTATTAAGTCCGGCGAAGGCTTCTTCAACTACAACAAGTAAAATCAGAAAAAGGAGAAAAAAGTATGGATTTCCATCTGACGAAGGAACAGCTGCTCGTTCGCAAGATGTACCGCGATTTCGCGGAGAACGAGGTCAAGCCCCTGGCCGCTGAGATCGACGAGGAAGAGCGCTTCCCCATGGAGACCGTCGAGAAGATGGCCAAGCTGGGCATGATGGGCATTTACTTCCCCAAGGAGTACGGCGGCGCTGGCGCTGATGTGCTCTCCTACGCCATGTGCGTCGAGGAGCTGGCCAAGGTCTGCGGTACCACTGCTGTTATCGTTTCCGCCCACACCTCCCTGTGCGCCGCCCCCATCTTCGAGAACGGCACCGAGGAGCAGAAGATGAAGTATCTGCCCGACCTGTGCTCCGGCAAGAAGATCGGCGCTTTCGGCCTGACCGAGCCCGGCGCCGGCACCGATGCTCAGGGCCAGCAGACCACCGCCGTGCTGGACGAGTCCGGCGAGAACTACATCTCAACGGCTCCAAGTGCTTCATCACCAACGGCAACGTAGCCGACACCTTCGTGGTCATCGCCGTCACCGGCAAGACCGTTGACAAGCGCGGCCGCAGCATGAAGGAGATCTCCGCGTTCATCGTGGAGAAGACGACAAGGGCTTCACTCAGGGCAAGCACGAGAAGAAGATGGGTATTCGCGGCAGCTCTACCTGCGACCTGATTTTCGAGGATTGCGTCATTCCCAAGGACCGTATGCTGGGCAAGAAGGGCGAGGGCTTCAAGATCGCCATGAAGACGCTGGACGGCGGCCGTATCGGTATCGCCTCTCAGGCCCTGGGCCTGGGCGAGGGCGCTGTCGACGAAGCCATCAAGTACACCAAGGAGCGCGTTCAGTTCGGCAAGCGCCTGTCCCAGTTCCAGAACACCCAGTTCCAGCTGGCTGAGATGCACACCCGTATGCAGGCCGCGCAGTTCCTGGTCTACTCCGCCGCTATGAAGAAGCAGAACCACGAGCCTTACTCCATGGACGCCGCCATGGCCAAGCTGTTCGCCGCCGAGGCCGCTTCCGATGTGACCCGCCGCGCCGTCCAGCTGTTCGGCGGTTACGGCTACACCCGTGAGTATCCTGTGGAGCGCATGATGCGTGATGCCAAGATCACCGAGATCTACGAGGGCACCAGCGAGGTCCAGCGCATGGTCATAGCCAGCAATCTGGGCGTGAAATAAGGAGGAGCGAAAAGGACTATGAAAATTCTCGTAACTGTAAAGCAGGTCCCCGATACCTCCGGTAAGGTGGCCGTCAATCCCGATGGCACTCTGGACCGTGCGTCCATGCAGACCATCATCAACCCCGATGATCTGAACGCCGTCGAGGCCGCCCTGTCTCTCAAGGACGAGCTGGGCTGCAAGGTCGTGGCGTTCACCATGGGTCCTCCCTCCCGCAGAGGGTATGCTGCGTGAGCTGATGGCCATGGGTGTGGACGAAGGTGTGCTGGTCACCGCCCGCGAGTTCGGCGGTTCCGATACCTACGCTACCTCCCAGATCATCGCTGCCGCTATCGATACCTACGGCATCGAGAAGGACGACATCATCCTGGCTGGCCGTCAGGCCATCGACGGTGATACCGCACAGGTGGGTCCCCAGATCGCTGAGAAGCTGCATCTGCCCCAGGTCACCTATGCCGGCGAGATCAACAAGGACGGCGACACCCTGACCGTCAAGCGCATGCTGGAAGACGGCTACATGACCATCAAGGTCAAGACTCCCTGCATGATCACCTGCATCAAGGAGCTGAACACCCCGCGTTACCTGTCCGTGGGCGGCGCGTTCGAGTGCTACAGCAAGCCTCTGGTCACTATGACCTACGAGACCCTGAAGGATCACCCCCTGATCGACAAGAGCACCATCGGTCTGGCCGGTTCTCCCACCAATATTCTGACCTCCTTCACGCCTCCTCAGAAGGGCGCGGGCATGATGCTCGAGGGCGCTGACAAGGCTACCACCGACAAGCTGGCAGGCATCCTGGCCGCCAAGCACATCATCTAAGGAAGGAGAAAAGAAAATGGCTTTTAATAGTGCTGATACCGCTGCCTTCAAGAACGTATGGGTGTTCTGCGAGCAGCGCCAGGGCGTGATGATGCCCACCACCTTCGAACTGATCTCCGAGGGCCGGAAGCTGGCCAATGAGCTGGGTGTCGAGCTGTGCGGCATCCTGCTGGGCGACAACGTGGACGGCATCGCCGCTGAGCTGGGCGAGTATGGCGCGGACAAGGTGTATGTGTACAACTCCCCCCTGCTGAAGGACTTCACCACCGACGCCTATACCAAGGTGATCGTGGAGGCCGTTGAGGAGATCAAGCCCGAGGTGCTGCTGTTCGGCGCCTCCAACATCGGCCGTGACCTGGCTCCCCGCTGCGCCGCCCGCCTGCACACCGGTCTGTGCGCGGACTGCACCCACCTGGACATCGACATGCCCAACTACAAGGGCTTCCTGCGCGAAGCTTCCACCCTGCCCGAGGAGCGCATCGAGAAGCTGGGCACCGTGATGATCAACCGTGAGCCCCACGATGTGTCCCGCGACCTGAAGATGACCCGTCCCGCTTTCGGCGGTCACCTGATGGCGTCCATCATTTGCCCCCGTTTCCGCCCCGCTATGGCGACCGTTCGCCCCGGCGTTATGAAGAAGCGCGAGTGCAAGAAGAACGTGGAGATCCTGCATCCCGCTTTTGAGCTGGCTGCTGCTGACATCCACACCGAGGTCACCGAGACCGTCAAGGCCGCCAAGAAGCTGGTTGACCTGATCGGCGCTGACTTCATCGTGTCCGTTGGCCGTGGTATCTCCAAGGACGTGGAGAAGCGGCATCAAGCTGGCCGAGGAGCTGGCCGAGGTTCTGGGCGGCGTCGTGGGTTCCTCCCGCGCCTGCGTGGACTCCGGCTGGATCTCTGCTGACCATCAGGTCGGCCAGACCGGCAAGACCGTCCATCCCAAGGTCTACATCGCACTGGGTATCTCCGGCGCCATCCAGCACAAGGCTGGTATGCAGGATTCCGAGTGCATCATCGCGGTGAACAAGAACGAGTCCGCTCCGATCTTCGAGGTCGCGGACTACGGCATTGTGGGCGACCTGTTCAAGGTCGTTGCGCCAGACGCACCGGCACCGCCACCTTCTTCAGGTGCATACCGATCAGCGTCCCGCCGATGTCCAGTCCCGCGTCGGCGGCTTTGATCTCCTCTACCGCCACCGGGTGGGCGCAGGCCTTATAGGTGGCCGTGGCGAAGGAACTGCCCGCCTTGGGCTGGGGCACCACATTCACGATATCCAGCGTGGGCACGGCCTCATGCTCCACGATGATGGCCCGGTTCAGGTGCTCACAGCACTGGGCGGCGATGTACACGCCCATAGGGCCGAATACACTGTGCAGCCCTGCGAAAATGGCGTCTGCCACCTCCGGCGTGGACCAGCTGCCCACCTTCTTGCCCACCACCTCGCTGGTGCTGCATCCCACCACCACGATCTGGCCCCCTATGCAGATGGGCGGCCTCCGCCAGCTCCTGTGCCGCCGCCGCGGCCTGCTGCCGCACCTGCGCCAGCAGATCTCTGTTCTCTACCTCATGCACGATACCTGCCATGACAACTACCTCATTCCATGTAAACTATGGCGGGCCGTCAGACGACCCGCCATAAGTATATCACACGCAGACCTTTTCTTCAAGATGCGTCCGCCGCGCTACCTGCAAAAGCAGGAACCCGGCCACCAGGCCCACAGCACCCTGCACCAGATTGCCCGGGATGCTGGCCGCCGCGCCGATACCCTTGCCCAGCAGCAGCGCCGCGTAGCCGAAATACCCGGCCACCATCACGACCTCTGCCGCCACGCCGCCGACCAGTGCGCCTGCGGTGTTCTTCTTAAAGGCCTTAAAGATCAGTGCTGCCACCAGTGCCATTGCGCCCTTGATGATGAGCGTGCCGGGCGCGTAATGGCCGTAGCCCAGCAGCAGATCCGCCAGCATGGAGCCGATACCGCCGGCCGCCGCGCCCCACCAGGGCCCCAGCAGCCAGCCACTGAGCAGCACAAAGCAGTCGCCCAGGTTCACAAAGCCGTTCATGGGGGGGGATCTGCACCACCATCGTGGCCACACAGGACAGTGCCGCCAGCACCGCCGCCGTTACCATCGTTCTGATCTTCTTGTCGGACATAACACATTCTCCTTTACGAGGATTTTTTCTTTTTCTGCTATAGGAGGCGGTCCCCGCCCCGCATGGAACGGGGACCGCCACAGGGGGGGTGAGAGGGTAGCTGTTGAAAAAGCCCTTGCTTTCGTTGACGATTTGTATTATAGTAGCAACTGGTATGATTAAAATATCCATTTTGATTTTACTTGTTAATACCAGATGAAAGGAGCCAGTCCAATGCTCACCTATACCCTGGACAAACAGGCGGGCCTCAGCCTGTATGAGCAGCTCTACCGCCGGGTGAAGGCGGACATTCTCTCCGGCCGTCTGGCGGCAGGGGAGAAGCTGCCCAGCAAACGCGCCCTGGCCGCCCATCTGGAGGTCAGCGTCATCACCGTAAAGAATGCCTACGAACAGCTGATGGCCGAGGGCTACCTCACCGGTGTGGAGAAGAAGGGCTATTTCGTCAGCGCCGTGCTGCCGTCGCCTGCGGCCGTCCCCGCGTCCCCGGGCAGCCGCCTCCGCCCCGCAGAGCCTGTCTGGTTCCTGGATCTGGCCACCAACTCCATCGCCGCCGAGGACTTTCCCTTCACCGTCTGGGCCCGACTCATGCGCCAGACCATTCTGGAGCAGGGTACCGGCCTGCTGCGGTCCACGCCGCCGCAGGGCGCCTGGGCCTGCGGCAGGCCATCGCCGCCCACCTGCGGCAGTTCCGTGCCATGGAGGTCACTGCCGAGCAGATCATCGTGGGTGCCGGCACCGAGGTGCTGTACAACCTGCTGGTGCAGCTGCTGGGCCGTGATCGTCTCTACGGCGTGGAGGACCCCGGCTACGGCAAGATCGCCCATATCTACCGCGCCGCCGGCGCGGACGGTGACGGCCTGCCCTGGACGAGGCGGGCGTATCGGTGGAAGCCTTGCGCCGCAGCGACGCCGACGTGGTCCACATCTCTCCCAGCCACCACTATCCCACCGGTCTGGTCATGCCCATCGCCCGCCGCCAGGAGCTGCTGCGCTGGGCGCAGGAGGTCCCGGCGCGGGTCATCCTGGAGGACGATTACGACAGCGAGTTCCGCTTTGTAGGCCGTCCCATCCCCACCCTGTTTTCCGTCGACGGCGGCGAGCAGGTGGTCTATCTCAACACCTTTTCCAAGACCATCGCCCCCTCCATACGTATCAGCTTCATGGTCCTGCCCCGCCGCCTGCTGGCGGACTTCCGGCAGAAGCTGGGCTTTTACGCCTGCACCGTCTCCGCCTTCGAGCAGTACACCCTGGCCCAGTTCCTCGCCGGCGGCTGGTATGAAAAAGCACCTGAGCCGTATGCGTAAGCACTACCGCCAGAAGCGTGACGCCGTCATCGCCGCCGTGTTACAAAAAGCCCGCTGGCCCCCTATGCCGCCATCACCGAGGAGGATGCGGGCCTGCATTTCCTGCTGCGGCTGGACGGCGCGCCGTCGGACGAGACACTCCGCCGTGAGGCGGAGCAGCGCGGTATCCGTCTGGCCATGCTGTCCGATTACTACCAGTGCCCCCAGGACGCTCCCAGCACGTGCTGGTGGTCAACTATACCGGCATCGACCTGGACCGGCTTCCGCCGCCCTGGAGCGTCTTGCCGCCTTATGGAAGGAGAATGACCATGTATGATGAACTGACACGCGCCGACCTGCAAAAAATGCAGGAGGAGATCGACTACCGGGTGCAGCAGCTGCCCCAAGCTGATCGAGGATGTCCAGACCGCCCGGGCCTTCGGCGACCTTTAGCGAGAACTTCGAGTACAAGTGCGCCAAGCAGGAGAAAAACCGCAACGACGCCCCCGCATCCGCTACCTCCAGCGGATGATCAAGACCGCCAGGGTCATCGAGGACAAGTCCGCCGCCGATACCGCAGGGCTCTATGACACCGTGGAGATCTTCATGGAGAATTTGGGAAAAAGCCGAAAAGATCCAGCTGGTCACCACCCTGCGGCAGGACGCCTGCCCATCGGCGGCGCCAAGGGCGGCTCCGATTTTGATCCCGCTGGCAAGTCCGACGCCGAGGTCATGCGTTTCTGCCAGAGCTTCATGACCGCTCTGTATCGCTACATCGGGCCGGATGTTGACGTCCCGCCGGTGATATGGGCGTGGGCGGCCGCGAGATCGGCTACCTGTACGGTCAGTATCGTCGCCTGAAGGGCGTGTGGGAGAATGGCGTTCTCACCGGTAAGGGCCTCAGCTACGGCGGTTCCCGCATCCGTCCCGAGGCCACCGGCTACGGCGCTATCTACTACCTGCAGGAAGTGCTGAAGCACGAGAATGACACCATCGAGGGCAAGAAGATCGCTATCTCCGGCTACGGCAACGTGGGCTGGGGCATCATGAAGAAGGCATCCCAGCTGGGCGCCAAGGTTACTTACTTTGCCGGCCCCGACGGTTATATCCACGATCCCGACGGCGTTATCACCGACGAGAAGCTGAATTTCATCCTCGAGATGCGCGCCAAGGATCCTATGCACTGCAAGCCCTATGCCGATAAGTTCGGCTGCGAGTTCGTGGCCGGCGAGAAGTGCTGGGGCGTCAAGGATGTGGACGTGTATATGCCCGCCGCCAAGCAGAACGACGTCAAGATGGAGTCCGCTGAGAAGATCGCTGCTTCCGGCGTGAAGTACTACATCGAGGTCGCCAATATGCCCACCACCAACGATGCACTGAACTTCCTGCGTAAGCAGAAGGGCATCATCGTGGCTCCCTCCAAGGCTGTTAACGCCGGCGGCGTGGGCGTCTCCGCCTGCTGCCGTGCGGCCCGCAGGTCGTCGTCCTCCCGGGCCTCCACGATGCCCAGACCGATGACGCCCACGCATACCAGTGCTGTGGCGGCCAGCTGCGCCGGCACCAGCTCGCCCAGGCCGCCGGTAGCCAGCGCCAGCACCGCCACCAGTGCGCCGCTGGAATTGCAGATGGGGGGGAGGAGATGGACAGCTCGATATACCGCAGGCCGATGTAGCCGATGGTCATAGAGCTGATGTACAGCAGGGACACCGGCAGATACGTCAGGATGATGCTGCCGTTGATCTCCGTGCCGTTGATAAAAATCTCATAGGCGGCGTGCAGGCCCATCACAGCGCCTACCGCCATCACCATTTTAAGATGGCTGTATTTGTCGTCTGCGTCCTGGCAGCCGATCTTGCTGAACAGGTCAGAGCCGCTCCAGCAGATCAGTGCGATCAGAGAAAACCAAAACCACATAAAAAACTCCTTATTCTATCATGTATAGCAAGACCTGCTATACGATAATGTACATTATTCAGAAAGTAAAAGTATAAACAACGAACATAAAATGCACAGAAAAAGGAGGCGGACGCCGCCGAAAGGGGATGGTTGGGGAGAAACATACGATTTCCTCCGTGGTTTACATAATTATAATGAGATCAGGCCGGCCTCCAGCATTTTCTGCAGGCTCATCAGGATGCCCAGCTTGGCGTGGTACCAGGTCAGCCCACCCTGGAAATACACCGCGTAGGGCGGCCGTGTGGGGCCGTCGGCGGACAATTCTATGGAGCTGCCCTGCACAAAAGCACCGGCGGCCATGATGACGTCGCTGTCATAGCCCGGCATAGGGGCTGGCTCCGGGGTGACATAGCTGTCCACCGGCGCGGCGGCCTGTATGCCCTTGCAGAAGGCGATCATGCCCTCCCGGCTGCCCAGTTCTACCGCCTGAATGATGTCGTGACGCACCTCAGAAGCGCCCGGAATGACATGAAAACCAAGTTTTTCATAACAATTTGCGGCGAATACAGCACCCTTCACCGCAGAGGCCACCACCGTCGGCGCCAGGAAAAAGCCCTGGTAAAATTGGGTCAGCAGCCCCAGATTTGCGCCCACCTCCCGGCCAAGACCGGGGGGCGGTGAGCCGCCGGGCGCAGCGCTCGATCAGGTCGGCGCGGCCGCAGATATAGCCGCCGGTGGGGGCCAGCCCGCCGCCGGGATTTTTGATAAGGCTGCCCACCATCAGGTCCGCGCCCACGTTCACCGGCTCGATCAGCTCTGTGAACTCGCCGTAGCAGTTGTCCACCATACAGATCACATCCGGCTTGCATTGTTTACATAACGCAATCAACTCGCCGATCTGCGCTACCGAGAAGCTGGGCCTTGTAGCGTAGCCTTTTGAACGCTGTATCGTGATAAGTTTTGTTTTATTGCTTATTGCCGCGCAAATTTTATCGGTATCAAACGACCCGTCCGGCAATAAATCGACTTGACGATAACTTACCCCGTATTCCTTCAGTGAGCCCACCGACTCCCGAATGCCGATGACTTCTTCCAGTGTGTCGTACGGCCCCCCACAGGGCTGAGAAGCTCGTCGCCGGGCAGCAGGTTCGCGCCTAGCGCCAGCGCCAGCGCGTGGGTACCACAGGTGATCTGCGGGCGAACCAGGGCGGCCTCCGCGCCGAAGCAGTCGGCGTAGACGCGCTCCAGCGTGTCGCGTCCCTCGTCGTCGTAGCCGTAGCCTGTGGAGAGGTTGAAATGGGTGGCGTTCACCCGGTTTTTCTGCATGGCGGCGATGACCTTCAGCTGATTAGCCTCGGCGATGGCGTCGATGGCCGCAAAGCGGTCCTTCAGGTCGGACAGGATCGTTTCGCTGAAAGCCAGCACGTTTTCGCTGACGCCCAGCGCCTTATATGCTTCGTTCATAGTTCACCTCAGTTGGGAAATTGTACGCCGTTCAGGCGCATAATGAGTCGGATGGGATAGTCCCGATCCAGATAGTTTTTCTCGTACCACTCGAAGGTGGCGATGGGTGCGTGCATAAGCTCCGGTGCCTCGCAGCGAAAGGTCTCGAAGGTATTTCTGTCGCCGCTGAGCAGGGCGGCCACCACATCCAGCCGTCCCTCATCCGCAAGCCGCAGCAGGGCTTGGTCCATAGCGGCGGCACAGCCCTGCTCCTCCTCGTCGGCATACGTCTCCCGGCGGCCCAGCCAGTAGAGGAACTCCTCCGGGTCCAGGTCCAGCTTGGTAGTGATCTGGCTGAGCTTGAAAAAACTCCTTGCGGTCCATGCGCTTCAGCACGTCGATCAGATACTGCACAAGACCGTCGTCCATGGCAATGCAGTCCAGAAACACCTCAAAGGCGTGCTTGTTGGCATCGGGGTCGGGGGTCGCGGACTTTTTCTCCGCGGCAGGGGCTTCCTGTGCCTTATCCGCGTTTTGAAGAAACAGCTCAAAACCGCCAAGGTCGCCGCTTTCGGTGAACAGCTCCTCCGGAAGCACCGTGCCGTCCTGGGCGGCGCAGGCGCGGACAAAGGCGGCCATGCCCATATCCTGTAGCTGCTGGCCCAGCGCCTGTATGCGGGCGTTCTCATCGCTGCCTTCCGGCAGGGTGATTCCCTCCGGGGCAGGACGCGTGCCCTCCCATACCTCGGTCATATAGCGCAGATAGTAATCAAAAAGGGTCATAGCTCTCCCTCGCTTTCCAAATTGGAATTGTACCATACAGCGCTTGCCAATGCAAGAAATATCGGGTATGATAGGGGAAAACCGTGAAAGGAGCCGCCTATGGAAGCGTACTATGTCTATATGCTGCGGTGCCGTGGCGGAAGCCTGTACACGGGGATGACTAACGACGTGGCGCGGCGGATGGCCATGCATTGCAGCGGCAGGGGCGCCAAGTACACCCGGGCACACCGCCGGAGGCTTTGGCGCTGTGGCGCTGCGGTGACAAGGTGACGGCGTCGCGGCTGGAATACGCCATCAAGGCGAAGCTGACCCACGGGCAGAAGGAAACGCTTGCCGCCGCGCCGGGAGGATAGGGGAGTTGTTCCCCGCGCTTCCCGCCGAGGCGGTAACGACGCTGCCCGCGGGGAAGGAATTTCCAATTTTGCAAATCAAACGTAAGCACCGTTACCGGGAATGATAAAATTGGGATTTTTTCACAAAATGCTCTGGACAAACCGGAAATTCTTGCTATAATGAAGCTATCCGCAGAGGTGCCTCTGCTTTTACGTTTTATGAGGATTAAAACGTAAAAAGCAGAGGTACCTTCTTTTTTACGTTTTAATGAGGATTAAAACGAGCGCATCTGCGGAAATCTGAACATAATGGGGTAGGAGACATGAAGAAATTGTTGGCAACGATACTGGCGCTGGTGATGGCGCTGGGACTGTGCAGCGTCAGCTGGGCGGAGGATGTTTATACTTACGAGAATGGTGAGTTAAAGAAAAATGGTACGGCAATGACTGCTGATGAGGTCAAAAGCATTTAACGGTGTTAATGTCATTGGGTTTAAGAACCACGATACTAAGGTTTATGCCACTGTACAGGAAGCCTACGATGAACTTTTCAAACTTGACAATAGTAGTGATGATATGAAGCGTGTGCTGCATAAGGTCATTTGAACGGCCGCAGATAGCGGATACCTCTGACCAGTTCAAGGATTCCATCGAGGTCAAGTTCGTCAACTGCACTTTGCCAACCAAACGTCTGCGCATCTGCAGGGCTATACAAGATTATGCCTAACCTGTTGGACGAATGATGCTGCTCAGCTGACCTTTGAAAAACCGTGCGTGGTCTTTAACCAGCAGGCGACCGGGCAGTATGCTGTTATCCCTGAATGTGTCGGAAAAACGGCATCCAAATCGCGCAACAGAGCGGCTCTCCTATGTGTTTGATGGTTGCACCATCAACTCCAAGGTAGACGCGGCATCAATATTATCCCTGGTACCGAGACACAGGCCATCGGGACAATGCCGAGCCCACGGTGGTAATCTCCGGGAACACTTTAATCTGCCTAAAAACGGATGCCAAAAATATGGCTATCCGGAGATCGCCGGAAATTGGGATGGCGCGAACCTTTCTGATGCGGGCCGGGAGATGATCACCTTTTCCGATAATACTGTTACAGCGTATGCGGTGGTGCGAATTCACAGCAGTATGAGTGGAAATACGAGTGATAGTGTAAAGTACATTGCCAAGTTTTCAAATAACAATTTGAAAGACGTATGTTAAATTCGCTGTTGCCAGTGGAGAGACCGATAGAGTTAATGAGATTGCCGAGTTCTATAGCGGAGAAAGTCAATAGCAGTAAGTGATCTCTACCGGCGGCTACTATTACCACCCACCACCGACACCAAGGCGGACGAGACCAAGGGGTTCTCCCAAGACCTTTGATGCGGGCGTGGGTATCTACGCCGTGACGGCTGTCCTGTCCGTCACCGGTATGGCATGGGTCGGCAAAAAGCGGCACTGAGCGAACAAAAAAAGAAAGCCCATACGGGCTTTCT
>VOFC01006555.1_pt1 | contig 12876 bp, 14 predicted proteins | sample 5384161 | NCBI WGS metagenome assembly VOFC01 (sample SAMN12384722, study PRJNA508395) | human gut metagenome | isolation source: healthy gut B | host: Homo sapiens | reverse complement strand
TAATTCCACACGGCAAATCTTCTGCGTGTTCGATCTGCCTTCCGTGCCGCTCGTCTGCAATGTGAAGAATAATTCATCGTTGAGATAGAGGTTTGCGGCTGCCTGTGCCAGATTTGACTGCGGAGAAATAAATTTTACAACAACATTGTATACACCAGACTGGTTTACATAAATCTTCTGTGACACTTTATCTTCCGGAACAATGCTTATATCGCTTTCCCCAGTTGCCCTTCTGATCCAGCCCCCTGCAACGGCTCATATGCCTTCACTTCCTCCAACGGTCTTAACGGACGTTTCATAACCGGAGCATTTAAAATAAACCGACAGATATTTTTTTGCAGAGCGCTGCAACTCCCCAATGGTCAGCTTTCCATTGTCCAGTGCCTCCAAAATATCATCGCCCATGGCATTGATCTCCGCGCCGTTATTGTTGACGACCATGTAAAGGTCGTTCTGGGAGCGCACCATTGAAGAAAGTGCATGATGATCCTGCTTACCACCTTTTACAACATCATTGACACTTGCCCACCAGTCGGTCATGACAATGCCTTCATACCCCCACTCTCCTCTTAAGATCGTGGTATTTAAATCATAATTGGACGATGTCCAGTGTCCATTGATCGGATTATAAGATGTCATAATAGAGGAGGCTTCCCCTTCTTTGACTGCAATCTCAAATCCTTTCAGATAAATCTCACGCAGTGCACGCTCTGACACAACAGAATCTACTGTATGTCTTGCCGTCTCCTGGTTGTTCGCCGCAAAATGCTTCACCGTTGCAAAAGAGCCGCCTTTTTGATTCCCCTTGTCACTGCTGCCGCAAAACGTCCGGTCACATAAGGATCTTCACTGAAATACTCAAAATTGCGTCCGTTCAACGGATAGCGGTGGATATTAATTCCAGGTCCGAGCAGAGTGTCCACTTCGTTTGCAACCAGCTCTTTTCCTTCCATCACATAAAGTTCTTCCATCATTGGAATGTTAAACGAACATGCAAGCAGTGTTCCGATTGGAAGCTGTGTTGCCTTCAATCCGCTCTCCATACGGATACCGGAAGGTCCGTCTGCACAGCAGGCAGCCGGGATTCCATATTCATACAGGCGGTCGCTGACACCTCCAAATGTGGATGCCGTACCCGGTGTTACTTTCGGGCTGCTCATTCCTTCCCCGCGCACGATCGTGGCGAGTTCCTCTTTGGTCAATTGCGCGATAAATGTATCCAAAGCTGCCTTTCCCTCTGCGACATCCGCAAAGCGTATTCCTTTGTCTCCGGTGATTGCAAGCTGCTCCGGCAAATGCTCCTCAATCCGTTCCTGTAACCGGATCGTCTGCTGTGGCACTGCGTCCTTTTCCTGTTCATAACTTCCATCATCCCGTTTCTCTCCCGGACGGATGCGTTCAAATGCTTCCGTCGGTGCGAGTGCTTCCTGCAGGGCTTCCGTCACACAAAGCTCTTTTACGATATATGCTTCTTTTCCATCGACATCTGCGATTTTCGTATTCCGCACACTATTACCCACATGGAATACGTAAGCACCTGCCTCTGATACATAGCAGGACTTGTGGCCTGCCACACCGGAATCATCATATGAAGCAAGATTTTTTACCGGAATGCAGTGTCATTTTCTGTTTTTCTCCCGGAGCCAGCTCCTTTGTCTTTGCAAATGCTTTTAATTCTCTCGCCGGTTTTCCAAGTTTTCCCTGCGGTGCCTGCACATAGACCTGTACGACCTCTTTTCCCCTGCAGTCTCCTCGTATTTTTCACACAGATGGTAATCTGCACTTCTTTTCCTGCACATGTTCCATTATCAATCGATACTCCGTGACTGCCCCAGGCACCTCCGACTTCGGATTCTTCTGTAACCGTCTCTGCTTTTAAAATTTCAATGTCAAACTTCGAATAGGAAAGTCCAAAACCGAACTCATACATGACTTTTTCCGGGCAGAATGTCTCAAAATAGCGGTATCCCACATAGATATCTTCGGTGTAAAAATTGCGCACAGTGTCTCCGAAATCGTTCGCCGCCGGATAATCTGCCAGTGAACATGCGATCGTGTCCGTCAGTTTTCCACTTGGAGACACTTTTCCACTCAAAACATCCGCAACTGCATTTCCACTCTCCATGCCGCCCTGCCAGATATAGAGCACGGAACGGATATGATCCTTGTATACAGGATTCTTAAGCCAGCTCATATCTATGATATTCGACACGTTCAAAAGTACTGCGACCTGTTCAAAAATGCGCTGTCAGAACCTTCAGATTTTCAAGTTCTTCCGGCGTTAGAAGGTAACTGCCCGCCTCATTTGCATAATCCTTATCTTCGCCTGCAGTACGTCCGATAATAAAAATCGCTTTCTCTGATTTTTCTGCTGCGGCTGCCGCAATCTCCTCTGTGATAACCATCTCTTTCTGGTGCCACGGCTCTGCTGCCCAGCCGCCACCGCCGTTGTCAAACGGGTGGTCTTTTTAACCACGCTCTGTAAATGTCTGCCAGCTCCTCATTCAAAAAGTAAAGCTGCCGCTCTCTCTCATTCCATCATAAATATTCACCGCATAAGGCACGTTGACAGCTCCGCCGGAACCAGTCCCGCTGCGGTAAGTCTCAAACTGGCACCTGCCAAACACAGACACCATCTCTTCCTTTTTCAATGGGAGCATGTGACCTTCATTTTTCAATAAAACGGCTCCCTCTGCGGCTGCCGCCCTGCAATATGCTCCAAATCCTTCCAATGGTACTCCGATTGTACTCATACTCATCTGCTTCCTCCAAATACGTTTCTATTTTTATTTTAAAATGTTTTCTTTCACATCACATATTCTAGTAAAATCTTCTCTTCCATGCTATAATTTTTCTATTCAAAATATAACAATTTTGTCATTGGAGGTTTTCTATGGATTATCCGGAAGAAAGAAAACAATATATTGACGGCATCGCCTGCCAGTATCTCTGTCATATTGAAAAAGCAGAGAAACCGGGCAATGTATTTTCCGCTCATTTTCATTATTATATTGAAATGCTCTATGCGCTTTCCGGTCATTTCCGTATTTATTTAAACGGAATTTACCACGAATTTGCGGCAGGGGATTTTGTACTGATCAATTCCAGGGAAGTGCACCAGATCGACGCGCTCTCATCAGCGGGCGGCTCTTATATCGTGGTTCGTTTTCTCCCGGAACTCATTTACGACGGCATGACGCAGAGCCACTTTGAGTTAAAATATCTGCTTCCATTTATCACCGAAAACAGCATTTACGAAAAAGTAATTTCTTCTTCCATATTAAATGCAAAACACTCTGCCATCCCGGGACTTATGAACGAGATTATCCGGGAATCTGAGGAAAAACAATACGGCTACGAGCTTGCGATCAAAAAAATCACATTGGCGGTATTTTTTTCTTTGGCTGCTGCGCTACTGGCATGCAAATGGCGAAGAACCGCTTCTCGAAGATTTTGAAAACCAGCAGTTAAAACAGCAGCTGTCCCCAGCCCTGACCTACATGATCACCAACTATGAAAAATCTATCAGTGCAGCGGACATGGCAAAACTCTGTAATTTGAGCTACAGCTATTTTTCCAGAAGTTTCAACCGGCTTTTGCATATGAATTTCAGTGATTACCTGAATGAGATCCGCATCCGGGAAGCGGAAAAGCTGTTAGTCTCCACTACCCAGAACGTGACGGAGATTGCATCTGCGGTCGGTTTCTGTACCACAAGTTACTTTATCAAACAGTTTACCAAATACCTGCATATTTCTCCCAAACAATACCAGAAACAAATGCGCCAGGGACAGAAAGATTTCATTGCATAACCACGCAACACAAGCTATAATAGTTGGCAGTGTCCAGTGGTTCCTTAACGGTGATCGGCGGTGCCGGACTTGTCATCGGCTCTTTTGTATCCGGTGGTACTGCAACTCCAAACTTTACCCGATTCGCAAAGTCTGAATATCTGGACTACAAACGACAATGCCTTATATACCGCCGGACTCGGACTTGCTAATATCTTCCATCAGAAGAAAAAAACCTATGGTACTGATCTCCGGTATCATTGGAACGATTTTATCCGTCTGGTTATACTATAACTTCTGTAACTGGTTAAATGTATTAAACTGGGGGATTTCCTCCATCAATGGCATGGTGGTTGCTGTCGTCTGCTACCTGATTGGATATTTTGTGAAGAAAAATCAGAGATAAATAATACGTCCTAATTCTGCTGAAGTTCTATGTGAGATGGAAATGACAGTGCGGTCTTTCGCTACACGCTTTAACGCCAGCAACACTGCCTTTTCCGTCTCTGCATCCAGATTCGCCGTGATCTCATCAAACAGCAGCATTTGTGGTTCCGCCACTGCGGCTCTTGCAATGGATAAGAGCTGCCATTGTCCCTGCGAGAATAACTCCGGCGTGCATTTCGTGTCATATCCGTTTTCAGAGCTTTCTATCACATCGTCTAACCCGGTCAGCTCTGCCACTGCTTTTACGCGGTCTGCCGGAATGGTTTCATCATACAGCGTGATCTGATCGCGCACCGTTCCCGGAACCATGTGGAAGATCTGTTCTACATAGCCGAACAGTTTCCGTTTCTCTTCCTCCCGGACTGTCACTGCCGGTCTTCCGTGGATCAAAACCTCTCCGCCCTGCGGTTCGTAAAGTCCTAAGAGAAGTTTTAAAATCGTACTTTTTCCTGCCCCGGTTCGTCCTGCGAGTGTTACCTGCTCCGCGTCCATGACCTTTAAATTCAAATGGTCTAAAACGACATGTTCATCATAACCGAAGGTCACATCCCGAAACTCGACAAACGGAACATCTGCTGTTTTATTTTCTGAGTGTCCCCCAGCCATCTGTTCCACGCATTCTTCTGCTACTGTCTCGCTGTCTTTTTCCACTATCTGCTTCTCCTCAAGTGCAAAAAATTCATTGATCCTGTGGATTCCGGCAATCGCAGACTGAATCGTCTGAATCTCCATTCCGAGGCTCTCCACCGGGGAGAATATCTGTGAGATATAGTTGATGACCGCAACCGCAGTTCCGGCAGACATTCCAAAGAAGGTCAGTACCGTGTGGTTTCCGGACGCGGAAAGCAGCATGACAACTGCGACAACCACCGCATTCAATATCAGTATCACCGGGGAGTAAACCGCATCATAAAAATTGGTGCGCTCCATCGCTGCATAACTCTCCCCGATATAAGTGTCGTAACGCTCTTCCATGTATGCTTCCTTTGCAAGACAATGGATTGTGCGGATATTGTGAAGCGTCTCCGGCACATGACCGGATGCCCGTCCGACAGCCTTTCGGTTTTCAATCTGCGCCGCCAGCATATTTTTCTGGACATGTCTGGTAAACCAGAATAAAAACGGCAGCAACACCAGCAATACCAGCGTCAGTCCACGGTTTTGAAACCAGATCACGACAAGGATACTGATAATCTTACATACATCCGCAAACATACTGATAATCCCGGAGGTAAACAGATTTTCCACCGTGTCAACATCCCCGACAAACCGTGACACCAGTGTTCCCGGCTCCTGCTTATTCACGCTGTCTGCCGTCAGACTTACAAATTTATCCATCAGGCTGCTTCTTAGTGCATGTGTGATTTTCTGACCAAACACCGTCAGGAGTCCTTCCCTCGCAGCTTCCAATATTCCGGTAAGTGCGAGCAGGACAAAATAGAGAAGGATCACAGAAAACGCCGCCTCATTACCGGCTGTCACTGTATCAATGATTTTTTGCAAGGATCAGCGGAGGAATCAGCGCTGTCACAACTGCTCCGATCACTGCGGTCAGGATTCCGGCAGACAGCATTTTCTGTTTTTTGATTGTTTCCAGGATCACACTTTTTACCTGTCTTTTCTGTTTCATCTGCCACTCCTCCTTTCCTCTGTATGTTCAGAAACTGTTTTTCTATTTTCCGTTTCCACTTTCGCATTCTCTCTTTCATCGCTCTGTGTCTCATACAGACTGCGGTACTCCGGTATCTTTTCCAGAATTTCTTCATGTGTACCGGCCACCGCCTTTCCATCTTCCATCCAGATGACCTGATTCATCTGAGGGAACAGATATAAACGGTGAGAAATTAAGAAAACAATATTGTCTTTCGTCTGCTGTTTCAAATTGGCAAAAATCTGTTTTTCCGTGTTTTTGTCCAATGCCGAAAAAGGATCATCCAGAATCAGAACAGGCTTTTTGTGGCAGAGTGTCCTTGCAAGTGCGAGACGCTTTGCCTGACCGCCGGAGAGACGCACTCCGCCATTTCCAACCGCGGTCTTTTTCCATCCTCCATCTCTGCAACTTCCTGTTCCATGCACACTGCCTTTAAGTAATCGTCTGCCTCTTTTTTCTCACCGAGCAAAATATTATTTTCCACACTGTCAAAAAACAACTCCGGATCATGTCCAAGATAACCGATCCTCTTCGTGCGGTCTGCCTCGTCCATAGCCTGCAAATCTGTGCCGTCCACAAGAATCTGTCCCTCATAAGGATATTCACACAAAAAAATACTTTTCCAAGCGTTGACTTGCCACATGCGACCGCCCCGGTAATACCGATGATCTGTCCTTTCTCTGCGGAAAGACAAATGTCGTCTAAAATTTTCTTTCCATCCGGATAAGCAAAATTCAGATGACTGATCTGTATTTTTTTGCACTGTTGTCTCTGTTTTGCCTGCTGGGACTGTGTCGTTTTTTTCCTTACACTCCCTGGCATGATTTTCTGCTGTCTGATCTTCGATCACAGTTCTCTCATCTTTTCGTGTCAGAAGTGGTTTGATACGGTTCCATGAAACCTGTGCTTTATGTACCGCATTGAACAGCTTCGCAGCGCTTGACGACTTCACGGAAAGTTTCACAAAGCACGACAAAAATGTGGTAAACGCCGCAATGCCCCATGCACGCCAGCCGGTTCCCAATATATTTTTCTGTCCGAAATACAAAATGAACAGCACACCTGCCATGGAGATGACGCGATACACCGGTGGCATTGCCGTGTTCCAGATGTTTGCTCTCACGGCTGATTTTTCATACGCAGACAAATTTTCTTCATATGCATTCTGTCTTTCTTTTTCACGCCCGAAAACACGGTATGTGATTGCATTTTCTGCCCGGTCTAACGTCGCTGCGCTCAGCGCGCCGGACTGTTCCTTGTAGGCAGCCCCGGTTCTCTGGATCATTTTTTTCATTTTTTCTGCGGTCATGTAAGAGATTGGCGGAAACAGCATACATAAGAGCGCCAGCCGCCAGTCATACCAAAAAGCATTCCTGCATAGGCTGCCAGTGCCACACCTGTATCAAAAATTTCCGTCGTAAATTTCCGCATTCCCTCCACACAGTCATCAACGTCGAGGATCGCTTTCGTTATGACATTGCCTTCGCCCTCTTCCTTAAGGCTCGCCCTGCTTTTTCTGACAAGGCTTCCATAGAGGATTTCCTTCATCCTGCGGTTTACATTATTGGCAAAACGGCGGACATAAAAACGCTTGATATATCTCGAACTCTGCACGATCACGATCACTGCCACATAGCTTAACACAAGAATCAGCATATCGCCAAACTGTCCGGCACCTCTTAAAATGTCCACAAGACAGCCGGTCATTTTTCCTTCGAACCACGGTCCTGCAAGCAGTCCTACATTATAGATCAGACCGGATATTGTCACCGCCAGAAGTACTTGCCATTCTGCTTTAAAATAGGACAAAATCCTGTCCGGCTGAAATGATGCTGGCTGTTTCTGTTTTTCTCTCATTTTGTCCTCCTTTTCCCTGCAAAACAAGAAAGGCATCACACCAAAGTGCGATGCCTTCCATTCATTTCTGACTGTTTATTCATAAATATGTTTTTTCTTATCTTTTGCTTTTACCTGTTTTTTCTTTAACATATGTTTTGGATTTTTGTCTGCCATAATGTATCCTTCCTTTCCAATGCCTATAGGCTTTTTCGGTCTGTAGGTTACTTTCTGTACAAAAATAATTATCCTTCAATTGCGATGAATTTACGCTCCGGTACTGCTGCCTTTGCTTCTTTCTTCGGAACAAACAGTTTCAGGATACCATGTTTGAACTCGCCCTTGATGTCTTCCTCTGTTACGTCTTCACCAACATAGAAACTTCTCTGGCAGGAACCTGCGTAACGTTCTCTTCGGATGTACTTGCCGGTATCTTTCTCCTGCTCATCCTGATCAAGACCTTTTGCAGCGGCGATAGACAAATATCCATTGTCTAACGATACCTTGATCTCATCTTTCTTGAATCCAGGCAGATCGATAATCAGCTCATAGCCGTTATCCATTTCCTTGATATCCGTTTTCATAAGATTCTTTGCATGTCTGCCATACAATTTCTTCTCAACCTTACTGTCATCATAGAATGGTAAATCAAACAAATCTTCAAATAAATCTTCTCCAAAAATACTAGGCATCAACATAAGTCATCTCTCCTTTTTTCTACAGTATCCGCTTTCTCGTGGATATCTCATGCTTTATTACCTTGTTTCTTTGGAACTGGGATGTCCGGAGAACTCACAGAACTTTTACTTCTGAAATCTTTTCTGATCTCTTGGTTCTTCTTTTGTTCTCTTCCTTTGTTCTGACTATGTTATACACCCGTTTGTTAGCACTGTCAAGAGAAGAGTGCTAATTTTTTGTGAAAGATTTTGTGAACGCTACAAGCCATGCACATTTACGTGAAAAGCCCTCTTTCAAGCTTGCTTGATAAAGAGGGCTTCTTCATGGAAATGTATAGGGCGACAGCCCCCTACAGCGAGGGAATTTATTCCCGAGCTGTGCATGGCGGCTAACATTCTCTTTTCTCACTCTCGATTTTCTTGATTTGACCACATTTTTACGACAAATTCTTGGGAAAATATATTCGTCTGATTTTCTTTCTAAAATCACGGTTTTTATTTACCGAACGAGGTAATATTTTTATCAATTTGTAGTGCATAAAATATGAGCTTTTTTACACATTCTAATCACATAACATGAAGTATAAACTCATGCTAGGCGATTAAAAATGAGAAAAAAAAAAGATACGCACAGCTTTGATTTTCGTCCTTTAGGACTGGCAATCAGAGAAGCCAGAGAGAAAAGCAGGGCTTTCCAGAAATGATTTAGGCGATAAAGTCTTTTACGGAGAACGTCATATCGCAGATATTGAAAATATAGGAAAACACCCTAGCTTTCAGTTATTCCATGATTTAGTTACCATGTTCAATATATCTGTTGACGAGTATTTCTATCCAGCGAAGAATGTTGAGAAAAACACAGCCCGCCGTCAGATAGATTCGTCACTTGATTTATTGAGTGATAACGAATTAAAAATCATTCAAGGTACGATTGACGGTATCTTGAAAAGTAAGGAAAGCGAGAAGTAATAAACTCTCGTTTTCAGTTATCCACTCCTTTTCTTAGTTGCTAATCTGCTTTGCAGGCATCAACCAAAATCTATGTTTTTAAACTTCATCTTTCCGTAACAATTCAATAATTGTTTCACTTTTTGATTTAGAAAAAGACGAATAGCGATGTTACTACGCAAACTATGATAATCGTAATAAATAGAAGTAACGTCTTAATTACCGGGAAAACATATGGAATCCTATATATATTAAAGTTTGTAAATACCAAATAACTTGCTGGTAAGCCAATTATCAATGCAATGACAATAGATAAAATAGAATATCCTAAACTTTCAAACACTATCATTTTTTTAATCTGTTTTCTTGTCATGCCGATACTTTCTAAGATAGCAAATTCTTTCGAACGATTTTGTATGCTTTCTGACATCATATTTAAATAATTTGAAATAGCAAGTAACATAATGATGATTCCTAAACTTCCGCCTAATACAGTCATTTGATTTTCCGAATTTTTCATTTCGAATAACTATCTAATTTCGATTCAGCAGAAATAAGTTTATTGTTCACTACAAGTTTTTTAATAGATGATTCTACATTTTTTAGAAAAAGGTTCATCATAATCAATCTTTATCATTTCTATTAATGGTTGTCCTATAATTTTATCGAAGAAGTCATTACTTACAATCAAATCGGGCGTATAACCAGCAGAATAATAAGCAGGGTAATCATCTATAATTGCTCCTAATTCAATAATTTCCTTTTATCAGGATTCAAAGCTGTCGGGATCGAAAATTCAACCCTTTTTCTGTAATTCCATTATCACCTTGTGTAAAAGATTTAGAAACAAAAGCAATCTCGCCATTTTTAAATTTCTCTTTATCAAGAGGATTCTGCAAAGTATTATTTATTTTTTAAATTCCACTTCATCAATTCCCACAACTCTGCAAGTAAAAGATACGAAATCTGGCTGTTTTTATATTGCTCTATATCTTTTTTCATAGTTTCCCGGAGAATATCTGGAATCATACAATTCTTTGTAGTATTCTCCATAGACATTTTCTTGATATGGAACAACTGCTGTTGCTGATTTTAAAACTCGTACATCCTTTACTCCATCTATGGATTTTATTTGCTCAATAAAATTAGAATCAAAACCTGCTTCTCGTTATCAGAAAGTAATGTCTGATTTAAAAAGTCTTATATCGTAATCATAAGCATGGTTCAAAATATTTTTTGCATTATTAGCATAAACCACAACATTGATAATCAAGAAAAGCGATACTGCTAAACTCAAAGAACACATGATGATACTGAATTGTTTCTTATCTCTAAACAGATTCATTTTTACCATAGAGAGAATATCTCCGCCTTTCTTTTTTTTTTTTATTTTTACAGGCGTTGCTCCTATATACTTCATTGCTTCAATAGGAGAACAATCCATAGCAATTTTCACTGGCTTTTGACTACTAATCATTGTTGTTGTAAGCGAAAAAATAGTAGCGATTATAAATACCCCAAGAGAAATAGTATCAACTTCACTTGGTGCAATCGTTGGATTTAAAGAGTGTAATAGTTGAGGAATAATAATTTTCCCAACGATTGCTGAACAAACCAACCCTAATGGTATTCCTATTGTTGAATTCCACAACATTTGCTTATATATCATTTTTTCTAATCTGAATAGATGTTGTCCCGATTGTTTTAAGTTGTCCCAAATACCGTATATCTCTATTTACAGAAATATACAATGTATTGTAAATAAACAAATAGCCACTCATAAAGACTACGACTAATAATATAAATAATCCAACCATAGTCTTGATAAAGTTAGATATAGTATCATAATCAGCTTCTATAATTTGGTTTCCAGATAAGTTGATTTGATTTTGCATTTCTATAATATCATTTTCAGAATATAGAGGATTTTTTAATGAGATTTTTAATGTTCCTTGCGTCAAATCAGTTTGCAAAACTCCAGTTGATTGATAAAATTTATCTGAAACATACCCCTTATCTACACCTGTATAATCCAAAACCAACCGCTTAAAATAAATGTTTTTGCTGTATCGTTATTCTCACTATTTTCTGCTAAAGTTTGATATGTGAAAGGCAATTCCATACCTACTTTAGGATTTTTGATTCCTATAGAACATAACGCACTTTGTGAAAGCATAATTTCATTTTCCTTAGTTGGATAACTGCCTTTATAATAATCCAACGCTGGAATTGTCTGTTGTTTCCAGCAAGTATCATCTAACCAATACAATTTTAACTTGTCCAATTCTTTATCCTGATATTTTGATACAATTCCACATTTCACGTTAAGCCCTGCATATTTCACATTATCCATTTTTTCGTATGGTAGATACTTGATCGTCTCTCGGTTCTGTCAGCTCAATATCATAATCTATCCCCTGCATTCTTTGTTGTCTTAAAAGAAACTGTATCCCAATAACTTAATCCAATAGATATTACGGTGCAAAGTAAAAAATATGTTGTCAAAAAAAATAGCTACTATAGTTAATAAATTTCTTTTTTATTTGCCTTATATGTTGTTTTTGCAAGATCTCGAATTACCTTTTTTGTTATTGACTTTGAGCATTTTTACTCACCGCCTTTCACAATTTTCCCCCATCTTCTATGCGGATAATTCTATCTGCCATTTGAGCAATCTCTTCATTGTGTGTAATCATTACAATCGTTTGAGACAGATTTTGGCTTGAAATTTTTATCAAGCCTAAAACATCTTGACTTGTTCGGCTATCAAGATTTCCCTGTTGGTTCATCAGCAAGGATAATAGCAGGTTTAATTGCCAAAGCTCTTGCTAACGCTACACGCTGTTGTTGTCCGCCAGATAACTTTGATTTGGCATAAAATATTTTTTTATCTTCTAATTTTAATAATTTAAGAATTTCTTCAACATAATCATCATCTGGTTTTTATACCGTCCAGCTTGATAGGAAGCACAATATTTTCGCATATACATTCATAAGTGGCAAGAGATTATAGTTTTTTGAAATACAAAACCTATTTTCTTCTTCGATAAACAGTTAATTCATCACGAGGATAATCCCCGATATATTTCTTCCGTCAATAATAACTTCTCCAGAAGTTGGATTATCCAACCACCAAGCATATGTAGTAAGTAGATTTTCCACTTCCAGAGTTCAACAACAGCTAAAATTCCCTTACAAATATCTAAATCTATACCGTCCAATGCTTTTACAGTATTTTCTCCGTATTATAATATTTTTTAAGTTTCTAACTGATAGAATATTCATTTTTCATCTTCCTTTCTTTGTTTTTGAACTAATAATAACAAAGACTTCTTTCTCAAATCTTTCTCAAAAGTGACCCAAAACTTTGACACAATTAAAGATTGAAAAAAGTCTTGTAAAAATCACTACAGGATAAAAAACTTCACTTCAGTAGTTCCTTTATTTAATTTGGATTTTATCTTTATATATCCTTGTTGTTTTTCTTAAAACTTCTCTATTGCCAAATATAACCCAATTCCAAAGC
>VOFC01001408.1_pt1 | contig 12879 bp, 20 predicted proteins | sample 5384161 | NCBI WGS metagenome assembly VOFC01 (sample SAMN12384722, study PRJNA508395) | human gut metagenome | isolation source: healthy gut B | host: Homo sapiens | reverse complement strand
CGGTGGCCGCTACGTTCAGTTACGTATTGCTGGCACCAGCACCCGTGACGTGGATGTGGAGGATCTCTATGAACTGGTGGACAAGTACCCTCAGTACCTCACCGGCGTGACCCCTATGTTTCCGCTTCTGCCAAGGTGCGCTACCAGACGGAGAACTATGACCGCACCTCGGTCTACGGCGTCAGCGAGGCGTTTTCAAGGAGGACACCAAAGGGCGCACCATGCAGGGGAGACTCTTGCGGAGGACGATTCCTCAGCTACATCGACGTGGATCGGCATCAGAATGTCTGCGTCATCGGCGATTATCTGGCGCAGACCGCCCTTCCGTGGCGACACTTGCTGGGTGATCTCGTTGAGCGGCGTGCCCTGTCGTCAGCGTGCACTGAGTAGAGCGGCGACAGCAGCGAGGCAGCGCCGACGATGTGATCTAACTCCTATAAAACGCCCAGCGGATGGGAACCAATACCATGACCATGGGAACCAGCGGATGTCTGCTGACTACCAACAGGCCACCGGCCCCATCTCCGGAAGCTGGCGGCCTCTGCGTCCTCCGCCGCCAGCAGGGGAGAATTCCTCTGCGACAGTCCCAAGCTGTTGAAGGAAGCGCTGCTGTGGGGGGCGGAGGTCCGCACCGTTGTGGCTACGGCGGGGGTAGACCTGCCGGAACTGCCCTTAGGTGTACGGCAGGTGGAGGTCCCGGCGGAGGTGATGAAGTCCCTCTCACCGATGGAGACCCCCCAGGGGACGCTGTTCACCTGCGCCATCCATGCGGAGCCGCTGCCGGAAACGCTGGCGGGCCGCCGCTATGTGGTGTTGGATACCTTGCAGGACCCCGGCAATGTGGGCACCATCCTCCGCACGGCGGACGCCTTCCATGCCGATGGAATGTTTCTGGTGAACGGCTGCGCGGATCTCTATAATCCAAAGACCCTCCGGGCTACCATGGGAGCGGTGTTCCGCTGCCCGGTGTGGACGGTGGGGGCGGAGGAACTGTCCGCTCTGCTGAAAAAAGAGCGGCATTCCTCTTTACGGCGCGGCGCTGCGGGAGGATACTCTGGACGCCCGTGCGGTGGATTACAGCCGCTGCGCCATTGCCATCGGCAGCGAGGGCCGGGGGCTGACGGAGAGCGTACTGGCCCTCTGCGACCGGACCATCAAAATTCCTATGAGCGAGCATTGCGAATCGTTGAACGCGGCGGCGGCAGCCACGGTGCTGCTGTGGGAGGCCGCCCGGAATGACTGAGCGGGGAGGACGGGGGATATGCTGAAATATTGGGTATGGCTGTCGGAACTGAAGGGCCTGCGAAATCAGACCAAGCTGGCGCTGCTGCGCCGTTTCGGCGATCCGGAGAGCATTTTCTACGCCGATCCCGATGAGCTGATGCTGACGGAGGGGCCGACCCCGGTCAGCTGAAGCTGCTGGAAAACCATGATCTGGCCCCGGCTGACAAGATCCTTGCGGACTGTCAGCGGCTGGATATCCAGCTGCTGACCTTTTCCGACGCCGCCTATCCCGGGCGGTTGAAAAACATCTACGATCCATCTGCCCTGCTCTACTACAAAGGCAAGCTGCCGTTGCTGGACGATCTGCTCAGCGTAGCGGTGGTGGGTACCCGCGACTGTACGCCCTACGGCGTTGCCTGCGCGGAAAAGCTGGGCTTTGGCCTGGCCTCCGGCGGGGCCGTGGTGGTGAGCGGCCTGGCAAAGGGGCATCGACGCTGCGGCCACACGGGGCGCTCTCTCAGGGCCGGCGGCGTGACCATAGGCGTGGCGGGTAACGGCTTGGACGTCCATTATCCCTATGAGAGTCGGTATCTCTATGAAGATGTAGCGGCATCAGGCGTTCTGCTTTCGGAATACCCACCGGGGACGGAGCCGGCGCCGGGGCATTTCCCGGTGCGGAACCGTATTCTTTCCGGTCTGTCCTTAGCGGCTCTGGTGGTGGAAGCGCCGGAACGGAGCGGCGCGCTGATCACCGCTATGACGGCCTTAGAGCAGGGCCGGGATGTATTTGCGGTCCCCGGTCCTATCGACGCGCCCACCAGCGTGGGCTGCAACCGCCTTGTCCGGGACGGCGCGGGCCTGGTGACGGATGCGTCCGACATTTTGCGGGAGTATGAGGGCCGCTTTGCCTTTGGACTGAAAGAGGCCCGGCAGGAGCCGGAGACTCTGGGCTACCAGGCCCGGACAGTGTCCGAGCCGAAGCCTGTGGCCCCTGCCCTCAGCCTGTCCCGCGGCGATGTGGAGCTGACGGATGACCAGATCGCCATTTTGAAAGGCGCTGTCCGATACGGAGCCGATGCAGGTGGATGACCTCACCGAGCTGGTGGACATCCCCACCCGTCGGGTGCTTTCTGCCCTGACGGTCCTTGAGATCGACCAATATGTGGTCCAGCACGCGGGCAAGCACTATACCCGCGCCGTGACCCTTACAGAATAAACGCGTTCCCGAGCACGATCAGAATATGAAAACGCGGCTTTTGAACAAAGCCGCCGGAGGTAACTATGGCAAAACAGAGCCTGGTCATCGTGGAGTCTCCCGCGAAGGCCAAAACCATTGGCAAATATCTGGGCAAGAACTTCACGGTAAAGGCCTGCATGGGCCATCTCCGGGACTTGCAGAAAAAAGCAATCTCAGCGTGGATGTAGACAATGACTTCGAGCCGGTCTACAAGCCCATCAAGGGGAAGGAAGCCATCATTTCCGACCTGAAAAAATCCGCCAAGGCGGCGGACACCGTGTACCTCGCAACCGACCCGGACCGCGAGGGCGAGGCTATCAGCTGGCATCTGAAAAGCCTGCTGGATCTGCCGGACAAGAAAACAAAGCGGGTCACCTTCAATGAGATCACGAAGAACGTGGTCCGCCAGAGCATCGAAAATCCCCGGGACATCGACCAGAACCTGGTGGACGCCCAGCAGGCCCGGCGTATTCTGGACCGGCTGGTGGGCTATCAGCTGAGCCCCCTGCTGTGGAAGAAGATCAAGCGGGGCCTGTCCGCCGGACGGGTCCAGTCTGTTGCCACCCGGATGGTGGATGACCGGGATCGGGAGATCGAAGCTTTCAAGCCGGAGGAGTACTGGACCCTGGATGCCGTCCTCACCGGCAATGACGTGAAAAAACAGCCCTTCTCTGCCCGGTATCACGGGAAGAACGGCAAGAAGGCAGAGCTGAAATCCGCCGCCGAGGTGGAAGCCGTGGTAGAGGAGACGAAGAATGCTGTCTTTACCGTCAAGTCCGTGAAGCGGACGGATAAGAACCGTTCTCCCTCTCCCCCCTTTACCACCTCCACCATGCAGCAGGAGGCGTCCCGGAAGCTGTCCATGACCCCCCGCCGCACCATGGCCATCGCCCAGCAGCTCTATGAGGGCGTGGACATTGAAGGGGAGGGCACCGTGGGCCTGATTACCTACATGCGTACCGACTCTCTCCGCATCAGCGAGGAGGCCATTGCCGCCGCTAAGGAATTTATCGTGGGCCGCTACGGTCAGCAGTACTATCCCGCCAAGGGAGCCAACCACTATAAGGCCAAGGCCAATGCTCAGGACGCCCACGAGGCTATCCGCCCCAGCAACGTGAACTGGACGCCGGAGATGCTGAAAAAGGACCTCACCGGCGAGCAGTACCGGCTGTACCGACTGGTGTGGAGCCGCTTTGTGGCCTGCCAGATGGCCAACGCCGTGTATGACAGCGTCTCCGTAGAGATCGAGGCTGCGGGACACAGCTTCCGTACCAGCTCCTCCAGTCTGAAATTCTCCGGCTACACAGCCGTGTACGAGGAGGGCAAGGACGATGATAAGGAGGAAAAGGAACCCACCCTGCCGCCGCTGACGGAAGGGGCAGACGCTGGACCTCAAGAGCTTTGGCCGGGACCAGCACTTTACCCAGCCTCCGGCCCACTATACCGACGCCACGCTCATCCGCGCGATGGAGGAAAAGGGCATCGGCCGTCCTTCTACCTATGCCCCCACGGTGTCCACCATTTTGGATCGTGAGTATGTGGTGAAGGAGGGAAAGTACCTCCACATTACCAATCTGGGCCGGGTTGTCACGCAGCTGATGGAGGAGCGCTTCAGCGACATCGCCGACCTGAAATTCACCGCCAACATGGAGAAAAAGCTGGACGATGTGGAAGAGGGCACGGTGAACTGGAAGTCCGTGCTCCGGGATTTCTACGGCGATTTTGAGGAAAAACCTCAAAAAGGCGGAGAAGGATCTGGAGGGCGTCTATATCAAGGTGCCTGACGAGGTCTCCGAGGAACTCTGCCCCGTCTGTGGGCGGAATCTGGTGGTGAAGTCCGGTCGGTTCGGGCGGTTTTTGGCCTGCCCCGGCTTCCCGGAGTGCAATTTCACCATGCCGCTGGTGGTGGAGATGCCGGGCCGCTGCCCCAAGTGCGGCGGACGGCTGTTCAAGCGCACCGGCACCAGCCGGAAATCCGGCAAGCAGTACACCTACTATTGCTGCGAGCACACCAACAACCGGGTAGCCGGCGGCGCGACCTGCGATTTCATGACGTGGGACGTGCCGGTGAAGGACGACTGCCCGATTTGCGGCAAGACCATGTTCAAGCGGGCAGGCAAGGGCTACAAGCGGCCCTACTGCATCAACCCGGAGTGCGCCAACTTCCTGCCGGAGGACAAGCGGGGCTATCCCAAGAAGCAGGTGGAGGCATCCGCCAACGCGGAGGAGGCCCCCGGCGAGAGCGACGCGCCTGCTGAGGAAAAGCCCGCCAAGAAGACCGCTGCCAAAAAGACCGCAACCAAGACCGCCGCAAAGAAAACCACCGTGAAAAAGACCGCAAAAAAGGCGGAGGACGGCGACGCGGAAAAGAAACCCGCCGCTAAAAAGGCTGCGGTAAAGAAGGCGGTGGCCAAGACCACAACGAAAAAAACCACGACTAAAAAGACAACGAAAAAGCCGAAAAACAACGGAGAAATGACCCCGTTCCGGCCCGGAGATAAAGGATTTTGAGCATGAACGTAACAGTCATCGGCGCGGGCCTTGCCGGCAGCGAATGCGCCTGGCAGCTGGCCCAGCGGGGAATTCAGGTAGAGCTTCACGAGATGAAACCGGAGAAAATGACCCCCCGCCCACACAACGGAATACTTTGCGGAGCTGTGCTGCTCCAACTCCTGCGGGGCGCGGGTCTGGAAAACGCCGTGGGCCTTTTAAAGGAGGAGCTGCGGCGGCTGGACAGCTTGATCCTGCAATGCGCCGACGCCACCCGGGTGGAGGCCGGCGGCGCGTTGGCTGTGGACCGCCACGGCTTTGCCCGGCTGGTGACGGAGAAGATCCGCAGCCATCCCCAATATCACGGTGGTGCCCGGCGAGGTGACGGAACTCCCGGAGGGGGGGTCATTATCGCCTCCGGCCCCCTGACCTCCGACGCACTGGCGGAAAAGCTGCAGGCCCTGCTGGGAGAGCACAGCGACCTCCACTTTGATGCGGCGGCGCCGCTGGTGTCTGCTGAAAGCGTGGACATGGAACTACGCCTGGATGGGCTCCCGGTACGATAAGGGCACAGACGATTATGTAAACTGCCCAATGAACCAGGAGGAGTATGACGCCTTCTGGAAGGAATTGACCACCGCTCAGGAGGCGGAGGTCCACGGCTTTGAGGACAGTCAGGTGTTCGAGGGCTGTATGCCGGTGGAGGTCATGGCCCGCCGGGGCCATGACACCCTGCTGTACGGTCCCCTGAAATCCCGGGGGCTGGACGATCCCCGGACAGGCCGGTGGCCCTACGCCGTGGTGCAGCTTCGTCGGGACAACGCCGACGGCACCGTTTACAATCTGGTGGGCTTCCAGACCCATCTGAAATTCCCGGAGCAGCGGCGGGTATTTTCTATGATCCCCGCCCTGCGGAACGCAGAATTTCTGCGGTACGGCGTCATGCACCGGAATACGTTCCTGGATTCCCCCCGGCTGCTGGACCGGTACTACCGGCTGAAAAAAGAACCCCGCATTGCCTTTGCCGGGCAGATGACCGGCGTGGAGGGCTACGTGGAGTCCGCCGCCAGCGGCTTTCTGGTGGGCATTGAAACGGCCCGCCGCCTGAAGGGACAGCCCCCTGTGGACTTCCCCCGGGAGATGGCAGTGGGCGCCCTGGCCCTGTATATTTCCAACGAATCCGTCACCCAGTTCCAGCCCATGAACATCAACTTCGGCATCATCCCGCCCCTTGACCACTTCGTCAAGGGCAAGAGAAATAAAAACGCCGAGATCTCCCAGCGGGCGAACTTGCCATTCTGGAGGAGAAAAAAAAGGCCGACATTCTGGCCTGACCATCCGCAACACAGAAGAGTAAACCTGCCGGCCGGGAAACCGGACGGCGGCCGTCCCCCTGAAAGGAGGAACCTGCCAATGAAGATCATTTTGGACGCCATGGGCGGCGACAACGCCCCCTCAGGCGGTGGTACAGGGCGCTTTGGAGGCCCATGCCCAGTGCGGCGCGGACATCGTGCTGGTGGGCCGTGGAGGCCATCCGGGCCTGCCTGACCGGCCCCCTGCCGGAGGGCGTGGAGATCGTGAACGCTACGGAAGTGGTGGAAATGTGCGACGATCCCGCCACTGCCTTCAAGCGCAAAAAGAATTCCTCCCTGACGGTGGGCCTGACTATGCTGAAAAACGGGGAGGGAGACGCCTTCGTCTCCGCCGGCTCCACCGGCGCCCTGCTGGCGGGGGCCACCCTGCTGGTGAAGCGGATCCGGGGGATCGCCGGGCGGCCATGGGGCCGGTGATCCCCACGGCTACGGGCCGCGCCCCATGCTCTGCGACTGCGGCGCCAACGCCGACTGTACGCCGGAATATCTGCTGCAATTTGCGTATCTGGGCAATTTTTACGCCCAGCGGCTCATGGGGGTGGAGAAGCCCCGGGTGGGCCTGCTGAACATCGGCTCCGAGCCGTCCAAGGGCGATACCCTCCGCCATGAGACCTACGCCCTGTTGGAGGAGGCGGGCCGGGAGGGCCGGCTGAACTTCATCGGCAACATCGAGGCCAACACCGCCCTGCTGGGCGGGGCCGACGTCATCGTGGCCGACGGCTATTCCGGCAATATCCTGCTGAAAACCGTGGAGGGCGCCGCCAAGCTGCTGCTGGGCGAGATGAAGAAGAAGCGTTTCTGTCCAGCACGAAGAGCAAGCTGGGCGCCCTGCTGGTCAAGGACAGCTTGGGCGACGTGAAAAAGCTGCTGGACCCCAGCGAGGTAGGCGGAACGCCCTTCCTTGGCATCAGCAAGCCCGTGCTGAAGGCCCACGGCTCCTCCGATGCCCGGGCCATCCGCAACGCCGTGTTCCGGGCGGTGGAATACGCCCAGAGCGGGATCATCGCGGACGTGGAGGCCCATATCGACGTGATGAAGGTGGAAAAGAACGGATAAAAAAGGGTTGCCCTCTTGACAGGGCTATGGGATTGCCGTATGATTGCTTCATGCTAAAAAGCAAATGAATTTTGAAATGTTTCATAGGAGTGAATTTAGTATGTCAGTTGATGAAATCTTTCAGACCATGCGGGATCTGGTGTCCGAGCAGTTTGCAATGGAGCCTGCGGAGGTGACCATGGATACTTCTTTCGAGGAGGATCTGGGCGCTGATTCCGTGGACCTGGTGGAGCTGGTCATGGCCATGGAAGAGGAATTTGATATGGGTGAGGCCAACGAGGACGAGCTGGCCGGACTCAAGACCGTGGGCGACGCGGTGAATTTTGTCGCTTCCAAGCTGAAGTAAAGAGTGGCCCCCGCCATGCGCAGGGGCTTCCTTATGAGGTGAACAGGGATGCAGGAACTGGAGAAAAAATTAAATTATACCTTCCGGAACCAAGAATTGCTGCGGGAGGCGCTGAATCACAGCTCCTACGCGAATGAGCATCGCTCCCAGGGGCTTGGCAGCAACGAGCGGCTGGAATTTTGGGGGACAGCGTGCTGGGCTTTGTGACAGCGGAGTATCTCTTTTGCCAGCATCCGGACCTTCCGGAGGGGGATCTGACCCGGATCCGGGCAGCGCTGGTGTGCGAGCAGAGCCTTCACGAGGTGGCCCAGAAGCTGAATTTGGGCAGCTATCTGAAGCTGGGCAAGGGAGAGGAGGCAGGCGGCGGCCGCCATCGGCCGTCCATTCTGGCGGATGCAACCGAGGCTGTGTTCGCGGCCGTGTATCTGGACGGCGGCATTACCGCCGCGTCGGGCTGATCCACCGCGTTCTGCTGGACGTGGAGAGGGAAGAAGGTGGTGGAGGAGCGCCGCCGGGACTACAAGACCCTTTTGCAGGAGCACGTCCAGCGGCAGGCCGGTCAGGAGCTGACCTACTGCATGGTGCGGGAGGAAGGCCCCCGACCACGCCAAGACCTTCGTTACCGAGGTGCAGCTCAACGGCACCGCCATCGGTGAGGGCAGCGGCCACAGCAAGAAGGAATCCGAGCAGATGGCCGCCAAGTCTGCCCTGGAAAAGCTGGACAATCAATAAGTGTAACAAAACCACCCGGAGCAGATCGCTCCGGGTAGTGGTTTTTGTATGGAACTTTCGTCAGGACAGCGGCCCGTTGCCCAATACCGTTCCCACCAGCGCCATTTGCTTTTCAGTGGGTTCGGCTCCGTCATACCAGGGGTCAAACCGGATCTCCACGAAGCGGTCGGCGTAGCAGAGCAGGAAATTCCCAATAGGCGTGTTGTCCTCCCGGATGAACCGGTAGGCGTCCAAAGCGCCCCAGGGGCGGCGTCCACCGGCGTCCAGCTTTGGGAAACCGCGAATTTGAACCTACCGGGGATATTGTAAACCGTGTCCGTGAAGAAGGACTGCTTCACCGGCTCGTAGAGACAGTCCAGCTTCACCTCATAGATCTCATAGAGCAGCTCCGGGCCGTCTTCCTCGGAGATGTCGAACACAAGGGAACCTCTCTGCCGGTATTTGTATTCCGTCAGCAGGGGCGAACCTTGAATCTCCCGGTAGCAGGAATAGTCCTTGTAGATTGTTTCTCCGACCAGGTCCTCCACCGTCAGGGGCAGGGGATCGTGATAGACGGTGTAGATGTGCTCCGTGTCACCGGCGGGATAAGCGGGAGAAGTGCGGGTCTCCCGCGTTGATATGGCCCTGGAGCGAGGGGGCCTTGGCAATGCGAAAGCCCATCCAGACAAGACCGCCCATAAGGACAAGGGAGCCGATCACGGCGATCAGGATATTCAGCCCCATGTTGGCTTCGGCGGAGAAGCCTTTTTTTTCTTCATAAGCTGCCGGCTGCCGTTGACGATCAGCGTCAGCAGCAGAGTGTAAGCAAGAACTGCCGCAAGGATGATCAGGGTGGACGGACTGGGGAAGAATTCAGCAGCGGGAGCGACAGAGCAATGGCGACCGTAACAAAGGAACCCCAAAATTTGCAAGATCTGCCACCATTTACGGGGCCGGGGGCGAGAGCAGAACGCCTTCTTCCTTAGCGGCGGTCCGGGCCATTCGGCACCAGCGGTAGTAGCCGATCAACTCCACGATGGCCTTGATGCCCAGCATCAGACAGATGAGAATAGCCGACAGGGTAAAAATGCAGCAGCAGATCCCGGATGGTGTAGGCAGAGCGAAATTGCAGCCAGAATTGAAGCAGGGAACAGGTCCAGCAGCCACCAGTTGGCTCGGACGGAGCCTTTCTTCATGGCGGCGCGGACGTTTTCCACCTGTACCACAGGGTCCGTCTCAATAGGGATGGCGTCCGGCGCGGGATTGCGGAAGATCTGCATCTGATAGCGGTTGGTGACCAACTCCCAGCCCGTTGCCTTGCACAGTGCCCAGAAGTCCTGTTGCTCCGGCGGCGGTTCCGGGTCGAACTGGGCTGGCCTTGGGGAAAAGTACACCACGGCGTAGCGCAGCCTGTCGGTTTGCACCGCCGGTAGGTCCAGAACACGGACCCGGCCTTTTCCAGCTGCCAGCCCTGACGGGCCATGTCCTCCAGATGGCGGACGATCCCGGCGTGGTCATAGTAGGCGTAGAGATTGATCTCCCATTTTTTCTGTCTGTCAAAAAGCTTCATGCTTCGATCTCTCCTCTCCGGCCCATGTAGCTGCGGTAATCCTCCGAGAGAATTTGCAGCCGCTGGTATTCCTCGGCCAATGCCTGTTCCCCGGCGGGGGGTGATGAGATAGCTCCGCCTGCGGCCCTTCGGTTTTTTCGTTTCCATGATCCAGCCCGCGGCCTGAAGCTGTCCAGCAGGTTGTAGAGGGTGCCGGGGCCTACCGTCACCCGGCCTTGGGGTGAGATTGGAGATGCGGGCCATCACGTCGGTGCCGCAGCATTCCTCCCGGAGGGTCAGCAGCACATAGAACATCTGCTCCGTCAGTGTTTGAAATTTCTCCCGGGCCACGGTCCCGCCTCCCTCTACTATCGATATTCGATATTTCTATCTACAGTATACTATCGAATATCGATAATGTCAAGAGGAAGATGAAAAACCGGACTGCGAAAAGCAGCCCGGTTTGTAAACAGAAAGGGAAGCGCCTCAGCGGACGCCCGCCAGCTTACCCTCCAGCCAGCGGTCGATGTCATCGTAGACCTGCTCCCGGCAATCCTCCTTCAAGACCTCATGGCGCAGCTCGGGTGAGCTTCACTGTCGTCCGCATCCCGGCCCGCTGGAAAGCGGCAGCGGCCCGCTCCACGCCCTTGGGCAGTCGCCCACCATATCCATGGCCCCGGAGATGAAGAGAATGGGGGTGCGGCGGTTCATTTTGCGGAGGTTGTACTCCTTGCAGTCAAACCGAATACCGGAGAGCATCTCCCGGAACAGCCCCGCCGAGGCGTTGCCCTGACACAGGGGATCCTTCAGGTAGGCGTCCACGTTGTCCGGATTCAGGGACAGCCAGTCCATGCTTGTGCGGTTGGGGGCGAAGCGGCGGTTGTAAATGCCGAAGGAGGCTTTCTGTGGCCACAGCACTGGGCCTGGACTCGCCGTTTCGCAGACATTCGGCGTTGATGACCGCCAAACTGGCCGCCGTGGCGGCGGAGCTCAGATAGCCGGTGCCCATGATGACAGCACCGTCCACCGTGCCGGGATAGCGGATGAGATAAGTCCGGGTCAGGAAGGAACCCATGGAGTGCCCCAGCAGCACATAGGGCAAGTTGGGGAAGTGACGGTGGGTCAGCTTCCGGAGCTGCTCCATGTCCTCCACCACCCAGTTCCAGCTGCCCTTGGGACCGAAGTACAGCCGGGGCGCACCGTCAGAGACTGACAGGCCGTGGCCCAAATGGTCATTGCCCACCACGGCAAAGCCCCGCTCCGTCAGATACCCGGCGAAGTCCTCGTACCGCAGCACGTATTCCGAAACGCCGTGGGCGATTTGCAGGACGGCACGGGGCGCGCCCTCCGGCAGCCACTCCACGGCGTGAATGGCGGTTTTCCCGTCGGCGGAGGGGAAGGTAAATTCGCGCTTTACCATGGAAATTTCCTCCTGTGTATGATAAAATGCGGTTTATCATAGTGTAACACGCTTTTTTGAAAATTACCAGAGGAGGAAACCCAATGGAGACCTATATTGCCGCACTGGATCAGGGAACCACCACCTCCCGGGCCATTCTGTTCAACAGCCGGGGAGAGATCGTATCAAAGGCCCAATATCCCTTCCGGCAGATCTTCCCTCAGCCGGGATGGGTGGAGCACGATCCATGGAGATCTGGGCCACCACGGTCCGGGCGCTGTCCGAGGCGGTGGACGCCGCCCATATCGACCCCAAGGCCATTGCGGGCGTCGGTATCACCAACCAGCGGGAGACGGCGATTCTGTGGGATCGCCGGACAGGACAGCCGGTGTACAATGCCATTGTGTGGCAGTGCCGCCGGACGGCGGAGATCTGCGACCGGCTGAAGGCCGACGGCCTTGGAGAAACGGTGACGGAAAAAGACCGGCCTGCTGATCGACGCCTATTTTTCCGGTACGAAGCTGAAGTGGATCATGGATCACGTTCCTGGCGTCCGCCAGCGGGCGGAGCGGGGGAGAATTGTGCGCCGGGACGGTGGACAGCTGGCTTATCTGGAACCTGACCGGCGGGAAGGCCCATGTGACGGACTATTCCAACGCCAGCCGTACCATGCTGTTCAATATCCATACCCTGCAATGGGACCCGGCGCTCTGTGCCGCGCTGACATCCCCATGGACCTGCTGCCGGAGCCGAAGTCCAACAGCGAGGTCTACGGCCATCTGGCTTCCGGCTTGCCGGGATTGGAGGATCTGGCGGGCATCCCGGTGTGCGGCAGCGCGGGCGATCAGCAGTCCGCCCTGTTCGGACAGGCCTGCTTCGACTCCCGGTCAGGCGAAGAACACCTACGGGACCGGCTGCTTCACCCTGATGAACGTGGGCGATACGCCGGTGCGGTCCCGCAGCGGCCTTGTGACCAGCGTGGGCTGGCAGGTGGCGGGGAAAACCGTCTACGCCTTGGAGGGCAGCGTGTTCAACGCAGGCAGCACCATCCAGTGGCTCCGGGACGAGCTGGGGCTGATCCAGAGCGCCCCGGAGTGTGATCGGCTGGCGGAGAGCGTGCCGGACAGCGGCGGCGTTGTGGTGGTGCCTGCCTTTACCGGTCTGGGCGCGCCCTATTGGGATATGTACGCCCGGGGCACCATCGTAGGCCTGACACGGGGCAGCACCAAGGCCCATATTGCCCGGGCGGTGCTGGAGTGCATCGCCTATCAGACCGCTGATCTGGTGCGGGTGATGAATGCCGACGCACCCTGTCCCTTGACAGAGCTGCGGGTGGACGGCGGCGCGTCCGTCAGTGATATTCTCATGCAGATCCAAGCGGATCTACTGCGGCTGCCGGTGGACCGGCCCGCCCAGGTGGAGACCACCGCCTTCGGCGCGGCGGCGTTGGCGGGACTGGCCGTTGGCGTGTGGAACGGCTTTGACGAGTTGGCA
>VOFC01004275.1_pt1 | contig 12884 bp, 21 predicted proteins | sample 5384161 | NCBI WGS metagenome assembly VOFC01 (sample SAMN12384722, study PRJNA508395) | human gut metagenome | isolation source: healthy gut B | host: Homo sapiens | reverse complement strand
TGGATCTGATCTGTGACAGGGAGCGCTTACGCATATCTTCGCGAGGCGGCAAAACGCTCCGGCAATGCATTTGTGATCGGATATGTGAAGCTTCTGATCGATACGATCAATCTGAAGACGTTTGTGCGGGCCAGGAAGATGGGCCAGCCCTGAGCTTCTTCGGAACGGTATTTATCAGCGGCGGCATTTCCGGAGAAAGTAATTTGTGTCAGGTTATGAGGAGCCGTGGCGCAGTTGCCGCAAAGGCTGGAAGGCACAGGCTGAAAAAGCGGCTGAGGAAGGGCTGGCTTCCATGAAGGGAGACCGGCAGCTTCACGAGACATTGAGCGGCTGTGCGATGATGCTGATGGATTATGTGAAGGACGCGAAATACATTTCCTTCGGTATCGAGCCGCTGATCGCCTACGCATGGCGGCGAAGCAGGCGGAGATCCGATGCGTCCGCATCGTGCTGGCAGGCAAAGGCGGCGGTCTTGCACCGAATCTGGATCCGGGAAAGGTTGAGGGAAACATATGGCTAAAATAGGAGGATCAGGGGATGCCACGAGCATCCTGGGATTCAAGGCGTTCGGCCTCGATGTGTTTGCCTGCAATACGGCAGAGGAGGCCGCAGCAAAGCTTCATCAGATTGCAAAAGAAGGGATATGGGATTATCTACATCACGGAGCAGTTCTGTCAGGAGCTGCAGGAGGAGATGGACCGGTATGTCAGTGAACGTGCCCCACCATCATCCCGATCCCCGGCGTGGACGGCAACTTCGGCATCGGCATTGCCAATGTGAAGAAGTCCGTGGAACGGGCCGTTGGTGCAGATATTTTATTTGAGGTGACAGGTAGATGACGCAGGAAAAAGATTGTTAAGATATCCGGCCCGCTTGTTGTGGCAGAGGGCATGCAGGACGCGGATATGTTTGATGTGGTTCGTGTTGGCGAGCAGAACCTGATCGAGAGATCATCGAGATGCGCGACGGCATGGCATCCATACAGGTATATGAGGAGACTGCGGGACTTGAAACCGGGAACCGCGAGTCCACAGGAGCACCGCTTTCCGTAGAACTCGGACCCGGACTGATCAGACCATGTATGATGGTATCCAGCGTCCGCTGGAAGGGCATGATGAAACTCTCCGGCAACAACATCACAAGAGTGGTGTGGAAGTTCCTTCACTGGATCGTGAGAAAAATGGGAGTTCGTTCCTACTGCAAAAAGTTGGCGATGAGGTAGAGGCAGGCGATATCATCGGTACCGTTCAGGAGACTGCAGTTGTCGAGCAGAGAATCATGATTCCTTATGGAATCGAAGGAACCATCAAGGAGATCAAGAGGCGGCGATTTTTATACCGTTGATGAAACCGTAGCAGTTGTGACGACCAAAGATGGTGACAAAGAGAAGTTGATCTCTTATGCAGAAATGGCCGGTTCGTGTAAAGGCCGCCCGTACAAGACCAAACTCGTTCCGACCACCTCTGATAACTGGTCAGCGTGTTGTCGATATGTTCCCCAATCGCAAAAGGCGGTGTTGCAGCTGTACCGCGGACCGTTCGGTTCAGGAAAGACAGTTATCCAGCATCAGCTTGCAAAATGGGCAGAAGCAGATATCGTTGTTTATATCGGATGTGGTGAGCGTGGTAACCGAGATGACCGACGTTCTGATGGAGTTCCCGGAACTGAAGGATCCGAAGACCGGAAAGTCTTTGATGGAGAGTACGGTTCTTATCGCCAATACATCCGATATGCCGGTTGCTGCACGTGAGGCTTCTATCTATACCGGTATTACGATCGCTGAGTATTTCCGTGACATGGGTTATTCCGTAGCCCTGATGGCTGACTCCACTTCCCGTTGGGCCGAGGCTCTCCGTGAGATGTCAGGACGTCTGGAGGAAATGCCCGGTGAGGAAGGTTACCCGGCATACCTGGGTTCCCGTCTGGCACAGTTCTATGAGAGAGCAGGTAATGTGGTCATCAGCCTGGGCAAAGAGGGCAGAGAAGGTGCCCTGTCCGTCATCGGAGCGGTTTCCCCGCCAGGTGGAGATACATCCGAGCCGGTTTCCCAGGCAACACTGCGAATCGTCAAGGTATTCTGGGGACTGGATTCCGCTCTGGCATAAAACGTCACTTCCCGGCAATCAACTGGCTGACCAGTTACTCTCTGTATTCCGACCGTCTGAACAAACTGGTTTGCAACGAGCATGTAAACTGGATGAAATTCCGACGTGCAAGGCATTAAGTCCTTCTGCAGGATGAGGCAGAGCTGAACGAGATCGTACAGCTGGTCGGCGTGGACGGACTGTCCGCAACTGACCGCCTGAAGCTGGAACCTGTAAGATGATCCGTGAGGACTATCTGCATCAGAACTCCTTCCATGAGGTAGATACTTACACCTCCTGAACAAGCAGTACAATGATGCTGAAATCCGTTCTTCTGTTATACGAAAGGACTGGAGGCACTGAAAAACGGCGCAGACTTAATGATTTCCGCACTGGCAGTCCGCGAGGAGATCGGCCGTTACAAATATACACTGAAGAGGCAAGGTTGATATAAGAGTTTGAACGGATCCAGACGATTTTACAGGATTCCCTTCATGAGCTGATCGGGAAGGAGGAGGAATAATGTTGAAAAAGAATATAAGACCATATCCGAAGTTACCGGCCCGCTGATGCTGGTAAAGGAGTAGAAGGCGTCGGATACGACGAGCTGGGTGAGATCGAGCTCCCCAACGGCGACATCCGCCACTGCCGTGTTCTGGAGATCAACGGCAACAACGTGCTGGTACAGCTGTTTGAGAACTCCGCCGGCATCAATCTGGCAGAGAGCAAGGTGCGTTTCCTGGGCCACGGCATTGAGCTGGCCGTATCCCGGATATGCTGGGACGTGTCTTCGATGGTATGGGACACCCCATTGACGGTGGCCCGGAGATCATCCCGGACAAAATGGCTGACATGAACGGCCTGCCCATGAACCCGGCAGCCCGTGACTACCCGTCCGAGTTCATTCAGACCGGTGTTTCCGCAATCGACGGACTGAATACTCTGGTTCGTGGACAGAAGCTTCCGATCTTCTCGGATCCGGTCTGCCCCACGCAGAGCTGGCCGCACAGATCGCCCGTCAGGCAAAGGTGCTGAATACAGACAGTAATTTGCCGTTGTATTCGCAGCCATCGGTATTACTTCGAGGAAGCAGACTTCTTCATTTCCGACTTCCGTCGGACCGGCGCCATCGACCGTACCGTCATGTTCATGAACCTGGCAAACGACCCGGCAGTTGAGCGTATCGCAACCCCCCGTATGGCGCTGACCGCTGCCGAGTATCTGGCTTTCGAGCAGCACATGCACGTACTGGTCATCATGACAGATATCACCAACTACGCCGAAGCACTGCGTGAGATCTCCGCAGCCCGGAAAGAGGTTCCCGGCCGTCGTGGATACCCGGGTTACCTGTACACCGACCTGGCTACCATGTATGAGCGTGCCGGAAGAAAGAAAGGCATCGACGGTTCCATCACCATGATCCCGATCCTGACCATGCCTGAGGATGACAAGACCATCCATCCCTGACCTGACCGGATACATCACAGAGGGACAGATCATTCTTTCCCGTGAGCTGTACCGTAAGGTGTAAGCCGCCCATCGACGTACTGCCGTCCCTGTCCGTCTGAAGGATAAAGGTATTGGTAAGGGCAAGACAAGAGAAGACCACGCAGACACCATGAACCAGCTGTTTGCCGCTTATGCGCGAGGCAAAGAGGTAAGAGCTCATGTCCATTCTGGGTGAAGCCCTCAGCGATGTAGATAAGATGTATGCGAAATTTTGCAGACGCATTCGAGAAAAGAATACGTATCCCAGGGCTACGGACCAACCGTCCCATCGAGGAAACACTGGAGATCGGCTGGGAAGCTGCTGCGTGACATGCCCAGAGCAGAGCTCAAGCGTATCCGTGACGAATACCTGGATAAATACTATGACCAACCTGTCTAGGCATGCAAAAAGCAAGCCGTCACGCGTGAGATGCTTTCCATTGAGCGGGATGGACGAAGCTTTTATATGAGATCGGCCATCAGCGAACGCCCGCAGCGACGGCTGCAAGAGGGCGAGCTGACGCATGCCGTAGAAAGCCATATGAAATAAAGTCATTTCGCGTGAGGATGCTTGCATCCAGAACGCGGGATGGACGAAGCTTTTTATATGGCGATCAGCCATCAGCGAACGCCCGCAGCGACGGCTGCAAGAGGGCGTGAGGACGCATGCCGTAAGACCATGTAAAATGAAGTCAGTCATAGTATAAGGAAGGTGAGAAGATGGCAAGATTAAATGTGAATCCCACCCGAATGGTGCTTACCAACCTGAAAAAACAGATGAAGGTCGCTGTCCGCGGCCACAAGCTGATGAAGGATAAGCGGGATGAGCTGATGAAAGCGCTTCCTGGAGCTGGCCCGTGAGAACAAACGGCTCCGTGAGGAAGTGGAAGCCCAGCTGATGGAGGTATATGCAAGCTTCTCCATCGCCAGTGCCCCGTAATGACACCGGCCATGATGGAGGAGGCGCTCATGTATCCCAAGCAGGGCGTGTCTCTGACCGTGGGCAGTAAGAACATCATGAGTGTGGACGTTCCTGTTTTCGATTTCGAGACCGAAAACGGCGCAGGAGCGGAAGGAAACGTCTTCCCCTATGGTTTCGCCAATACCTCCGGTGAACTGGATACCGCCATCGAGAAGCTATCGGAAATCTTTCCGAAGATGCTGGAGCTGGCGGCTATGGAAAAGGAGGCCGGGATGCTTTCCGATGAGATCGAAAAAGACCCGCCGCCGTGTCAATGCGCTGGAGTATGTGAAAATCCCTCAGTATGAGGAGACCATCCGTTATATCTCTATGAAGCTGGATGAGGACGAGCGAGGCAACCAGACCCGTCTGATGAAGGTAAAAGATATGATGGTAAAAGAGGCAATCGAGGAGAAGCGGGAAAGAGACAAAGAGTCTCTGGAAGCGTTTGCGGGTTAAGAGCGGATTTTGCCCGAAACGAAAAAGAAAAAGCAATCAGGAAGAATATCTTTTTAGAAAAGAGCCGAAAGACCCAGGTGCAGGGGCCGGTCGGCTCTTTTTCGGCGTGTCTTTGCAGCGTATCTTTTGCATATATTTAATTGATATGATTCGTGAAGGAGGTTCCCCTCTCTATGCTGCAGATCTTTTATGGAATACTTCTTCCGTTTTTGGTACAACGCTTGGTGCGGCGTGTGTGTTCTTTATGAAAAAGGCGCTGGATGACATGGGTGCAGTGCGCACTGCAGGGATTTGCTGCCGGTGTGATGGTTGCTGCCTCTGTGTGGAGTCTGCTGCTTCCTGCCATTGAGCAGTCGATGTCCCTGGGAAGATTTTCGTTTCTGCCGGCTTTTCTTGATTCTGGGCGGGCATTCTGTCATTACTGCTGCTTGATCAAATGGTCAGGTGCCTGTGTGTAAAAAGTGGGGAGGCTATGATTTCCAAAAAGTCAGCCTCAGCGGACAAGGATGATGGTATTGGCAGTAACCCTTCATAATATTCCGGAAGGGATTGCGGTTGGTGTGGCATATGCAGGGTATCTTTCGGGAAATGTACAGATCACCATGGCCGGGGCACTGGCTTTATCCATGGGAATCGCTGTTCAGAATTTTCCGGAGGGTGCGATCATTTCACTTCCGCTTCGGGCAGAAGGAATGAGCAAAGGAAAAGCGTTTGGCAGCGGCGTCCTGTCCGGCGTGGTAGAGCCTGTTGGTGCCGGGGTGACGATGGCGGCAGCGCAGATGATGGCAGCAGCATTGCCTTTATCTGCTGAGTTTTGCTGCAGGTGCTATGTTTTATGTCGTGGTGGAAGAACTGATCCCGGAAATGGCGCGGGAAAAAGATAAAAACAGAGGTGCCATCTTCTTTGTTGCAGGCTTCAGCATCATGATGATGCTGGATGTGGCGCTTGGCACATAAAACAGGAATGCCGGAATGGCAGATATCCGGGCAATAAAAAAATCGATGCGACAGGATTTGAACCTGCGACCCCTACGTCCCTAACGTAGTGCTCTACCAAGTTGAGCCACGCATCGATTGCTTATAACTTCTCGTCAAAAGCAAATCTATTTTATCATGGATATAGAAAAAATGCAAGCGTTATTTTAAGAACTTCATGAAAAAATTCACCAAAAAATCCCCTCAAATTTACGCAAATACCACCTGTACCAACAGCATATAACAGATCGTTCCGCCGGCGATGCTCAGCAGGTTGTTCCGCTTCCATACATGCAGGATGACGGTGAGAGCTGAGGCCAGCAGCTCCGGGGCGCCAAAAGGGGCCTGCAGAAGGGAAATATTTTTCAGGCAGTACACGACAAGCACCGCCATGATGGCGGGGGGCAGGATTTTTCCCAGATAACGGATGGGGCCGGGAATGCCGCGGCTGCCTCCGAAGAAGAGGAAGGGCAGTGCCCGGGTGAAAACAGTACAGATAGCGGCAGCGGCGATGATTAGCGCTGCATGAGTGTCGAATGGGGTCATGCTTGTTCTTCCTCCTTTGTAAATGGTTCCAGGTACCTGCGGCAGACAAACAGCAATGTCACAGTGACGATCAGTGCGGGCAGGATGAAGTTGGACGGCCCGAAGATCACCAGGCTGATCACCGCGCAGCACAAGCCGAGAATGGCCGGCAAATGGGTGGGACAGGACAGCCACTGTTCGGTGAAAATGACGATGAACAGAGCGGTCATGGCAAAGTCGATGCCGGTGGTGTCGAAGGGGACGATCTGTCCCAGCAGGGCGCCCAGCACGGATCCGAAGATCCAGTAGAGATGATCCAACAGGGAGATCAGGAACAGGGCGTCATCTTCGGAGTATTCCGGTGGCACTTTCAGAGAGCAGATGAGGGAGTACGTCTCGTCTGTCAGGGAAAATACCATGTAAGGATACCGCCGCCCCATCTGGCGGAATTTTTCCAGGAAAGACAGCCCGTAAAACATGTGTCGTCTGTTGAGCAGCAGGGGCATAATTGAAGCGGTGAGGATCGAGGTGCTTCCTTGCGAGAAGGCCCGCCAGCATGAACTGAGCGGAACCTGGCATAGACAAAAAATACTCATAAAAAGGGCCCAGGGGGCGCCGTAGCCTGCGTCAGCCAAGAGCAGCCCGAAGGCAATGCCCAGGAACAGGTAGCCGAAAAAGACCGGCAGTGTTGTGAGGAATGCAAAGGATAGTAATTTTTCTTCATGTAAAAACCTCCCGGCGTATTTTTATCAAAAAAATAATAGGAATGGCAACCACAGCAAATACCAGTTCACCGCGCCATTCGCAAAACCGCATCAGAGATGCTCTCCGCTGCTTCGCAGCTCACTTTGCTCATGAAAAGGCGCTCCCTTCGCATATTTCCGCAGACAGATTTTCATGCGAGCACGAAATCTGTCCACAGAATATGCGAGTGAACTGGTAGTCATTATACTAAAAAGGAGAAGTTTTTCATAAAAAAGGTATTGATTTTTGGAAGAAAGTATTTTAGAATATATGAAAAGTTCATGCGAAGGAGCATACCGTTCCCCGGCATGGACTTTTTTTCATTATGAGAGGAGTGTATTGCCCATGGCACTTTTAGAGACAAATGACTGGATGGTTCTTAATAATATTATTTATCAGATCAACTACCTGAAGGATTCCCAGGAAATGCGGGAGAATCTGTTGAAGCAGCTGCTGCTCATCATCGACTTTGACAGTGCCAATTTTTTTTGTGACCGCAGCCATCCATCCAAACATGGTTGTTAAAATCCCGATGACCGTAGAAGGACTCAAAGCTGTTAAAGTTCTGAGCGCAGAGGGCATCAAGACAAACGTAACCCTGATCTTCTCCGCAAACCAGGCACTTCTGGCTGCAAGAGCAGGTGCAACTTATGTTTCCCCATTCCTTGGAAGACTCGATGACATCAGCACCCGGGCATCGATCTGGTCAGCGACATCGCAGAGATCTTCAATATCCATGGCATTGAGACCGAGATCATCGCAGCAAGCATCCGTAATCCGATTCATGTGACTGACTGTGCATAAGCAGGCGCACATATCGCAACGGTTCCGTATGCGGTTCTGGAGCAGATGACCAAGCACCCGCTGACCGCACAGGGCATCGAGAAGTTCCAGGCAGATTACCGGGCCGTATTCGGCGACTAATCTCCGGGAAAACGTACATACTGGAACGAAGGAACCTGTGATTCGATATGCGGAAGAAAAGGGAGAGAAACAGATGAACGAGGCATTTATTACCCTGACAATCCCGGTGAAGAAGAGCATTGCGCTCATTGCCCATGACAGCAAAAAGCACGAGCTCATCGAGTGGTGCCGGGCGAACAAAGACATTCTTGCAAAGCATGATCTGTGCGGAACCGGGACGACCGCGCGCATGATCACAGACCAGACCGGCTTAAGTGTCAAAGGCTACAACAGCGGCCCGCTGGGCGGCGACCAGCAGATCGGCGCCAAGATCGTAGAGGGCCGGATCGACCTGGTGATCTTCCTTTCTGACCCGCTGACCGCAGCGCCTCACGACCCGGACGTAAAGGCGCTCCTTCGTATTGCGCAGGTATACGATATTCCCATCGCCAATACGAAAGCCACCGCTGATTTCATGATCACTTCCCCGTATATGGACAAGGAATACGATCATGAGGTTATCAATTTCAGGAGAAAACATTGAGGAGCGGGCAGAGACGCTCTGATTAAAATTGAGAAAGTTTTTTCAAAATATCATCAAAAGCAAATAAGAGATAAAAACCGCAGGCGAGATGCCGGAAATCCCGATTCCTGCGGTTTTTTATGATTTTTTCATAAAATCCGGGATTTTCTTGTTGATGAAAATATTTATCATATAATTTTTAAAACCGGTGAGGCAGAAAAAACTGTATTGACAGAAAAAACGTAAGAAATGTTAATATTTCTAAGTTAGTTGCAACTAATTAGCGAACACTAACACATAGAAGAAACGAGAACAAAAAACAAGGTGAGCAGATTGAAAAATAGATGGGTGCGGCAGCTTTTTTGCAGGATTTGTTTTAGCAGCAGTTCTGATGGGTGGATGCCAGAAAACGACGGAGAAAAAAATACAACGGAGATTTCCGATGAGACGGATCAGGAAGCAGCGAAGGAAACGGCAGATGCTGTGGTGCAGACAGATGACACAGACCCGGCGGTCCGGGATGTGTTCGCCATGGATACGTACATGACGCTGACTGCATACGGCGACGGAAAGGAAGAAGCCGTCGATGCGGCGGAGGCGGAGATTACACGTCTGGATACGATGCTTTCCACGGGTAACCCGGACAGCGAGATTGCGAAAGTTAACGCGGCGGGAAACGGCTTGCTGTCGGAGGATGCGGCCTACCTGGTGGAGCGTTCCCTGGAGCTGTATGAAAGTACAGGAGGCAAATTTGATATTGCCATTTATCCGGTGATGAAGGCCTGGGGATTTGCAGATCAGAATTTCCGTGTGCCGGACGCGGAAGAGTTGCAAACACTGTTGGAAAATACAGATGCTTCCAAGATTTCCCTGAATGAGGCAACTGATGAGTTACAGCTGCCGGAGGGTATGGAGATTGATCTTGGCGGCATTGCCAAGGGGCTATACCTCGTCGCGGATCATGGAGATTTACAAAGTCTGGGCATCACCAGCGGGCTGGTAAATCTGGGCGGCAACGTGCAGGCGCTGGGCAGTAAGCCGGACGGCTCTCTCTGGCGGGTGGCTGTCCAGAGTCCAAACAGTGAGGAAGATTATCTGGGCGTGCTCTCCATCAGTGACCGGGCCGTGATCACATCGGGCGGTTATGAGCGGTATTTTGAGCAGGATGGCATCACCTATCATCACATCATCGACCCGTCCACCGGGTATCCGGCCAACAACGGCCTGACTTCGGTGACCATTGTCAGTGAGGATGGCACACTGGCGGATGGCCTGTCCACATCCATGTTCATTCTGGGCAGGGAGCAGGCGGCAGATTATTGGCAACAGCACAAAGACGAATTTGATATGATCTTGCTGGATGACAACAATGCTCTCTGGGTAACGGAAGGAATTGCGGACAGCTTTGAGCCGCTGGGAGACAGAACGGCGGAAGTGATCCATGCAGACTAGAGGAGGAGATACCGGTGGATAAGAAAGATTTTCTGAAAAAAGTTTCGGCATTCGCGCCGCTGCTGGCCGGTGCCTCCGTGGCAGTCTGCGCTGGCGTTTCTTTAAGCGGTTATACCGCGCCGGTGTATGCGGTGGAGCAGCCGGAGCCGCTGGAAGAGGAAGAACCGGTGACGAAACCGGTGAAGAAAACCACGACGAAGAAAGAAAAACGCTGGTCAAGGGTGATGGCTTTGACAAGGAAGACGGCACCTATACAGGTACGGGAACCGGCTTCCGGGGAACGATCAAGGTGTCTGTCCAGATTAAGGATCGCAAAATTACCGCCATCGACATTTTGGAGTGCTCTGATGACGGCGGGTACGTTTCCCGGCCAAAGGGGTCATCGAGGGACATTATCGCAGCCCAGAGCCTGGAGGTAGATACGGTATCCGGGGCGACTTTCAGCTCCCGGGGAATTTTGGGGGCGGTGAAAAATGCACTGACCGGAGAGACGGACAACGGCGTCACTGGGGTGGAGGAGTTCGGAGAACCGGGTGGCGGTGGTTTCGGTGAGAAGAGCATTGAGAATGTGGAAGAACCATCTGCCTATAAGGACGGTGTTTACACCGGAAGCGGCGTGGGCTTTGGCGGAACGACCACTGTGCAGGTAACGGTAAAGGATGGAAAGATCACAGATATTGAAGTACTGAGCCATGGGGATGGCGGTCGGTATATGGATGATGCCAAGACGCTGATTCCACGCATCATCGAGTCACAGAGTACCAACGTGGATACGGTGACAGGTGCCTCCTACAGTTCGGTGGGTATCATTTCTGCAGTGCGTGACGAGCTGAAAGATGCCGGAGCCACCGCAGATGATGAGGAAGTGGTAAAACCGGCAGAGAACGCTTTTCCCTATACCGAGGGGCATTTATTATGGCACCGGCGAAGGTTATCTGGGAGATCTGACCGCGGCAGTGGTCATTCAGGACAAAACCATCAAGGCCATTCTCATCACGGAATCCGAGGATGATGAAGCGTTCCTGGGAAGAGCCAAGAAAGTGGCTTCGGACATTGTAGAAAACAGACGGTGGAAGTGGACACGGTATCGGGCGCCACTTACAGCTCTGTGGGAATCCTGGATGCGGTCAAGGATGCACTGAAAAGGCGGAAGACGTGACCAACGGAAAAACAGAACCGGATCAGAAGCCGGATGACAGCAACAAGGGTGACGACAAGAAGGATGATAACACCACCGGTGATGACAAAAGGATGACAATACCGGCGGTGATGACAAGAAGGATGACAATACCGGCGGAGGAGACAAGGATCCTGATGACGATCTGGTGTATACAGACGGCACTTATGAGGTGACCGTATCCTGTGATCCCATCGAGGATGAGGACGGCGATTCTGATTTCGAACCGTACCAGTTGACCATGAAGGTGACCATCAGCAAGGATCAGATCACCGCCATTACAGATATTGTGGGGAGACGGCGCGGAGGACAACGCACCGTACCTGAAAAAAGCCATCAACGGCACCTCCAAGCAGAAGGGCGTTGTGGCGCAGATTCTGGAAAAAGGAAAGCCGGAGGACATCGACACGGTGAGCAAGGGCAACCTGTTCCTCCCGGTCCATCATTGAAGGATGCCGGAAAGCACTGGAAGCTGCAAAACGGGAGGCGACGCCATGAATACCTTTTTGGGCAAGAGTACTCACACTGATCATGGTTGTCGGCGTCATTTTTGATACAACACGGTGCTGGAAGCCCGGGAAAACGAGGACACCATTGCCAAAATGACAGCAGAGCTGGAAACCGGGAAATTAAAGCTGGAGCAGCTGGAAGCCCGGGAGGACAGCAAGACCCAGGAAGGCGCTTACATAGATGGTGTCTACAGCGGCGAAGCCGATGGCTTTGGCGGAATAGTGGCGGTTGATGTGACGGTGGAAAATGGACAGATCACCGCAGTGGATATCACGGATGCTTCGGGCGAGGACGGTGCTTACCTGGACATGGCAACGGCTATCATCGACGAGATACTGGAACAACAGACCGCAGATGTGGACACCATATCGGGAGCCACCTTCAGCTCCACCGGAATTAAAAATGCAGCCATGCAGGCGCTGGAAGAGGCAGAGCGATGACGGAAGAAGAAAAGAAGACAACCAATCAACCGAAAAAAAGAGAAAAAGAAGGGGCTGGCGCAGAAGGAACGGCGTATGTGGCATGAGAGAATCCGTGCCGTCATTCAGCTGTTGTATTTCCTGTTTCTGCCGTCGGCATTTACCGCCGCCTTTGCGGGCGTAAAATATATTTTTACACAGATCGGCGCCGGAAATCCGGTGGAGATCACCGCTTTGTCACAGTACTGCTGGTGCTGTGCGGATACACCATCGTGTTTGGCCGGTTTTTCTGCGGCTTTGCCTGTGCCTTCGGAAGTCTGGGGATGGCGTCCGTACGGCTTTATGTATGGATCTGCAAAAAGCAAAGAAAAAGCCAGTGAAAATACCGGAGCACTGATGCGCTGGCTGTCACTTGTTAAATACGGCGTTCTTGCCCTGATCGCAGGGCCTGCTTCCTGGGGGTATATGCGAAAGTCCAGGAACGAGCCCATGGGATGTGTTCTCCATGCTGCATGCCGGCCGGCTGCATCTGAACGGCTATGTGCCGGGGCTGGTCATTTTACTTTTGTTAGTGGTGGGCATGGCGCTGCAGGAGCGTTTCTTCTGCCGGGTGTTCTGCCCCATGGGAGCAGTATTTTCCCTGCTTCCGGTGCTGCCGGCATTT
>VOFC01003258.1_pt1 | contig 12886 bp, 18 predicted proteins | sample 5384161 | NCBI WGS metagenome assembly VOFC01 (sample SAMN12384722, study PRJNA508395) | human gut metagenome | isolation source: healthy gut B | host: Homo sapiens | reverse complement strand
ATGATGAGTAATAACTGTAATGGATGCAGTGACTGTAATAATTGTGGATGCAATTAGATTGAAATAATAAATAAAGACTCTTATGTAATTTAAAATAAGAGTCTTTATATATTTGATTAATATAATTTTACAATTGCATGTAATTGTTTATTATCTAAACTTTTAATTGTTACATAATGAGCATTATCTATTTTTGAATATAGACATTTTACAGTATCTCCTAATCGGATAGATGTTTTATACATAATTTCTAAATTATTACATTCTGGACTATTATAAACATCTTCAGGCAAAGCTTCATAAGCTAAATATAAATAATTTAAATTGTGCATATGCTTATTTACATCAATATCTCTTCTTTGAGTTATATAAATATATTCAGAAGAATGCTCTTTAGGCTCGATTAATTTTTTTATATCACTATTATCATCACTTGAAAAAAATACTTTTATCCTCTGGAAAATATTTATCAATTATTTCATCAGTTATTGTTGAGATTTTCCTGTTTTTATATCTATTAAAGTCCATTTTGTTGTAGCAATACAAATTATATTATCATTTTTATCTAGTATTTCAAAATCACGTAATGTAGTAAACTTTTTAGAAGGTCTTGACCATGTACGAACTTTTTACAATATCTGCATATTTTACTCTTTTTAAAATTTTAACTTTCCATGCTAAAAAGAATCCATGATAGACCTGTATTATTAATATCATTAAATCCATAGCCTGCAACGTCTGAATGCTTTAAAAGCAGTATCTTCTAATAAACTAAGAATTCCCATATTAGTAATAAAACCATTAGGTGCAACATGTGATACATCTATTGTATATTCTTTTTCAAAAATGCCATTTAAAACCTTCTTTCTCTATTTTTCGAAACAGATTATAGCATAAAAATATAAAAAATACAAATTGCGTGAAAAAACATATTTTTTGTAGTATAATGATTATGTTTTTATACTAAAAGTGAAAATGAAATAATGCAAAATAATTAGCAATTGAATTTGATAACTATAATAACAAGCTAGGTTATTTAATTTATAGATAAATGTATAAAAACTAAAAATATAAAAACATAGAAATATAAAAAAGATTGGAAAATATAAAAATAAAAAATAATGTAAAATTAAAAGATAAATAATGGAGATGAATAATAAATGAAAAGAACTAAATAGTTGTACAATATGTCCACACAACTGTAAAATTAATAGAAATAATGGACAAATAGGAAGATGTAGAATCGGAGATAAAGTGAAAAATTGCTTTAACATCTGTACATAATTATGAAGAACCATGTATAAGTGGTAAAAATGGCTCTGGAACAATATTTTTTAGTAATTGTAATTTAAGTTGTATTTATTGTCAAAACTATAAAATAAGTCAATTAGGAAAAAGGTTATGAACTATCTGTGGAAGAATTGGCGAATATTATGCTAAAAACAAGAAAAAGGTGTAAATAATATAAACTTAGTAACACCAACAATGTATGTTTACCAAATAATAGAAGCGATAAAAATTGCAAGAAAAAGAGGATTAAAGATTCCAATTATATACAATACAAATGGATATGAAAATGTTAAAACAATACAAGACTTAAATGGATATGTAGATATATATTTGCCAGATTTAAAATATTACTCTAATGAGATATCTAAAAAATACTCTAAAATTGATAACTACTTTAAATATGCTACAGAAGCTATAAAAGAAATGTATAAACAAGTAGGGAGTCCAATATTTGATGAAAATGGAATAATAAAAAAGGATTAATAATAAGACATCTTGTTTTACCAAATCATTTGCAAAATAGCAAACATATATTAAAATGGATAAAAGAAAATATGCCAGAAGATACATATGTTAGTGTGATGGCACAGTATTTTCCTACATATAAAAAGCAAAAAGAAGATAATCTAATAAACAGAAAATTAAATAAAAAGGAATATAGAGAGATAGAAGAATTTTTATATACACTAAACTTAGAAAACGGTTATATGCAAGAACTTGGAGAACATGAAGAAGAATATGTACCAAACTTTTAATTGGTAAAATAAAAAATATAATTAATAGTAAAAAATATAAATATTTAAGAAATATTACGATATTTATGAATACCAAATTAAAATGTTTATAAATATTAAATTCTTTAGGTAAAATTCAGATTTATGAAATAGTAAATTTAAATATTATAGGTTTTAAATAAATATGTCACAAGTAAATTTAAGTAATATAGGCTTAAAATGGATATGTTACAAGTAAATTTAAATAAATTATTGAAAATAAAATTTACTTATGATAAATTTATAAAAGATTAATTGTAAAAAATATTGTTATTGGAGGAATAAAATATGACACAAGCAGATAAAAATTTTATTGAAACATGTAAAGAAATAATAGAACATGGATATTCTTCAGAAGGAACAGGAGTAAGAACTAGATGGCAAGATGGAGAAGAAGCAAATTATATTTCAATTGTTGGAGTTACAAATAAATATGATGTAGAAAAAGAATTTCCAATGATTACGCAGCTTAGAAATAACACAAAAACAGTTATAAATGCTATAGACGAAATATTATGGATATGGCAAAAAAAAATCTAACAATATTAATGATTTAAATTCACATATATGGGACCAATGGGCAAATGAAGATGGATCACTTGGGAAAACATATGGATATCAATTAGGAAAAAAAGTATAAATTTAAAACAAAAGAAGGTATACAAGAGATGGACCAAGTTGAATATTGTTTATACTTACTTACAACATGACCAAGCAAGTAGACGGATAATGACAAATATGTTTAATCATGAAGAAACTAAAGGACATGAACTTAGAACCATGTGCATATGGAACACAGTGGCTAGTAAAAGATGGAAAATTACATTTAATATTAAATCAACGTTCACAAGATATGCTAGCTGCAAATGGATGGAATACAATGCAATATGCAGCATTAATGCATATGTTTGCCCAATGTGCAGGGTTAAAAGTAGGAACTTTAACACATAATATAGGAGATTGTCATATATATGATAGACATAAACCACTTGTAAAAAAATTAATAGAAGCCAAGCCAATGGATGTAACACCAAAACTAATTATAAAAAATCCAACAAAAAAATTTCTATGAATTTAAAGTGGAAGATTTTGAAATTGAAGGATATGATTATAACAAAGAAGTAAAAAATAGGAAATTTTCCAGTAGCAATATAAGAGAGAATGTAATATAAAAAATTAATAAAATATTAGATTGAATTAGTAAAATAAAAAATTAAAAACAAGTAAAATACATAAAAAGCCAATAAAGAAGGAGATTAATTGTAATGTTAAGTATTATAGTAGCTGTAGCAAACAATAATGTAATAGGAAAAGATAATAAGCTAATTTGGCATTTACCAGAAGATTTAAAGAGGTTTAAAGCTTTAACAACTGGACATACTATTATAATGGGAAGAAAAACTTTTGAGTCATTAGGAAGAGTATTACCAAATAGAAAACACATTGTATTATGTAATGATGTAAACTTAAATATAGAAAATGAAAATGTAGAAGTTTTATCGGATATAAGTATGTTAGAAAAATATATAAACTCTGCTGAAGAAAACTTTTGTTATAGGTGGGGCAACAATATATAAATTATTACTACCAAAAGCAAGTAAATTATATATAACAAAAATAAACCAAAACTTTGAAGGTGACGCATTTTTTCCAGAAATAAATCAAGAAGAATGGGAAATAGAATCTAAAGAGATTGGAATAAGAGATGAGAAAAATCCATATAATTATGAGTATATAAATTATGTGAGAAAATAATAATTTTTTAGAGTTGATAATTTTTAATAATTGTTAACTCTTTTCCTTTTTAACTCGGATAACATAATTTCTTTTATTTTAAGTATATTAGGAAAAACTAGGTTAGAATAACCTTTTTCAACTAATAGAATTATTTTATTTGCTTTTCTTAAAATTTCATCTTGAAGAGATTTTAGTGATTATAACTGGAATATTTTTTCTAATAAATTGAGAACTAACATATTTTTCAATACATGGAAACATATTTTGAATTAAGAATACATTTTCGACACCATTAACTTTGCCGAATACAATTGTGTCAACAGAACGGTTTTGACTAGATTTTAATTTATGAATATAAATATTCTTATATTTTTCTATTTTACTACTTATTGGAACAAACCAGATTAAGTTATTATTATGTATATCTTTAAAACAAAAATAACAAGGTCGCTTATTACCATTTGACTTATTTTGCAATAGCTCTTTATCTTTTACTTTTTCAAAAACGAATCTTTTATGAAATAGAATTTACCAGCTTCAATTTTCAAATATTAAAACAACCTCCTCTAAAATAAAAAGTCTATTCATTTTAAAAGTGAATAGACTTACATATTTATTCATCTACGCATTTATTATTCGCAAGTAGAGTTGCGAAAGACATTTATTCATCTACGCATTTATTATTCGCAAGTAGAGTTGCGAAAGACATTTACTACAATAATTATATGAAGTTTTACCTAGAATGTCAATATTATAGTGTTAATATTATTACAAAAATATATAAATCTATTCAATTTTTAATAAGCTATATTGCCTAGAGTAACTGCATATTGTTCGTAATTTGGCATATATGTACCAATCATTTTCCAAAAATTTTTTGTACGAATTTTGTATTTTAAATGGCAGAATTCATGTAAAATAACATATTCTATAGTTTTTTCATCATATGCAACTATATCTGGATTAATTGTTATAAAACTATTCTCTACATTGCAGTTAGCTAAAGATTTGTTTATTCTTTTTATTTCATAATCTTCTGGTGCTAATCCAGTTTCTATACGAACTTTTTCCATAATTTTTTCTATTTCTGTTTCTGCAATTTTATCATACAATTTTTGTGTTAATACTTTTAATATTTGTTCTTCTTGAAATTTTTTATATTTGTTTGGAAGAATAATTTCTAAAGTTTGATTTTTAACATTCATTGTAGGTACTTTTACATTTTTATAATATAAATTTATATTATGCTTTATACCTAAGATTTTAATAGTGCGAACATTGAAATTTACAGAATTACCTATAAAATTGGATTATTTATAATAGATGCACAAACATTACTTTTTTATAGTATTTGCAACGCTTCTAGATTTTGTAGTTGCTTTAATTTTTAATAAATTCATATTAATACCTCAAACATTTGATATACGAACGACTGTTCTAAAACTATAAATATAATACAAAAAAATGTTCGTGTTGTCAATAGATTTTTTTACAAAAATTTTAAAAAAGTTATATATGCTTAGAAACTGTAAGAAAAAATTGCTAAATATATAAAAATGTAAAATTTATTGCTAATTTTTAATAATTTAAACTTTAAATAAGTATTATAAATTAAATTGTATAAATGTATTAAAAACAGAAAAAATAATATAGGGTGAATAAAATGTTTATACCGAATTTAATTTATTATGAAAAAGATGCATTAAATTATTTGTTAGGAAAAGAATTATTTGATAAATACAATGAAAAGAAAAAAATTAAATTTATAGAGATAGAAAATCATAATAATATTGAGGAATTACGAACAAAAGAAAATAAAAATTTTGCTAATTTAAAAAAAGAAATTTAATTATAGGAATAAGAAAAACACATAAATTTGTTCCTAATTATAAAGTGTCAAATTATTTAGTGCCATATACATCTTCTGGTTGCACAGCAATGTGCTTATATTGCTATTTAGTTTGTAACTATAATAAATGTTCATATTTGAGATTATTTGTTAATAGAGAAGAAATGCTTGATAAAATAAAAAAAGGGTTGCAAATAAAGAAAGAAAAAAGATTTAGTTTTTGAAATAGGGAGTAATAGTGATTTAATTTTGGAAAATACAATTACAAATAATTTGGTATGGACGATAGAAGAGTTTAAAAATAATCCAAAAGGATTACTAACATTTCCAACTAAATTTGATATGGTAGACCAATTTTACCATTAAATCATAAAGGAAAAGTAATCGCTAGGATGAGTGTTAATCCGAAAGAAATAATAAGAACAATAGAAATAGGAACTTCACCATTGGAAAAAAGAGTACAAGCAATAAAATAAACTTGCCGAAGCAGGTTATAAAATAGGTATTTTAATTGCACCTGTAATATTAGTGAAAAATTGGAAAATACAATATGAAGAATTGTTAAAATTTTTAGAAAATAATTTAAGTGAAAAAGCAAAGAAAAAATATTTTTTTGAATAATATTTATGACATATAGCTATGTACATCGAATGATAAATAGTGAAGCATTTCCAACACTTGTTAATTTATATAACCAAGATATAATGACAGGTAGAGGAAAAGGAAAGTACTGCTACAGACCAGATGTTAGAAAGGAAGCAGAAAATGATATACTAGAACTTATGCATAGATATTTTCCAAATAATGAGATAAAGTATGTATCATAAGCAGAAAATTAGTTAATGAAAGGAAATAGTTTTAAAAGTATTGAAAAATAAAATTTAATATAGTAGAATAAATAATGTATATAGCAACACAAAACAAGCACAAATAATGTTGAAAAAATGCGAAAAAGAGTATTTCAAAATAAACAAAAAAGAGGTACGCAAAAATGACAAAAGCTAAAACCGTTGAGACTGTAAGAGAGAGAGAGAGAGAGAGAGAGAGAGAGCTATACTTTACTAACATAGAGTATAGCTTAGTAAGATGTGGCAACAAAATTAATTTAATAAAAATCCAAGAAGGTAGAAATACCTTTATTGGTGTTATAAAAGAGACAGACTATAAATAAAAATAGCCTGTCATTTTGCATTTAAAAAGAAGGAGAGGAGAACAATATGGAAGATAAAAAAGGAGATTTACAAAGTAATGGTGTGCTAAAACAAAACTTATTATTACAAACAAGTAAAAAGATAAACAGAAATCTAAATAAAAAAAATAACAAATCAAAGAGGCATTACATTATTAGCATTAGTTGTAACAATAGTTATTTTATTAATATTATCAGGAATAACAATAAGCAGTGTATTTGGGGATAATGGAATTATAGAAAAAAAGTAAAATTGCAAAAAACGAAGTAGAAGTAGGAACAGTAAAAGAAGCTCTAAAACTATACTATTTAAGTAATGATATAGGACAAAAGGAACAAGATCCGGTAAATGGATTAATGCCAAAAGAAGAGATAACAGATGAAACTCTATTAAATATAATAATGGAAAACCAGGCAGGAATAGGAAACATAAAAGCAGATAGAATATAGTAGATTATATAAACTTGATTTATCAGTATTAGAATTCAAATATAGAAGAAAACAAATACTTTATGGATATAGGAACAAAAATAGTCTATATAAATAATGGAATAAAATTAAGTAAAGGCATAACATATGTATTAGAAGAAAAAAAAATGGCCAGTATACTTAAGAGCAGAAGAAATAGAAGAAGGATTTAAATTAATAGCAAATGTAGAAGATAATACAAATGTTAGAAACTATAACTTTTATATAGGCGAAGAACTATACAAAATAGTTTCAGGAAATGGAACAGAAGCACAAATAAATGTAACAGATAAAGATTTTGGAGAATATGAATGTTATGTAAAAGTTAATAGAATGGGAGGAACAGTGACAGTTCACCAAGCATTGTAGATAGAAAATTATTGTATAAAAAAATGCAAATGATATGGAAGTATTTAAAAATATGGTAAAAAGAGGGAAATACATTTGCGGGAAAAAAGAGTAAAGGTAGTAGCAGACATAGACTTAGGCGGAAGTAAGCAAAATAGAAATTGGGAGCCAATAGGAATAGAAGGAACAAGTTTTTCAGGCACATTAGAAGGAAATAATCATAAAATAAGTAATATATATAATAAAGAGGTAAGCGGAAATTATCAAGGACTATTTGGAGTAGCACAAAATGCCACAATACAAAATATAATAATAGAAGGAGGACAAGTTCAAGGAAGGGAGTTTGTAGGAGGAATAATAGGAAATGGCAAAGGAACAAATATAATAGATTGTGAAAACCATGCACAAATAATAGCCCAAAAGGAAAAATGTTGGAGGAATAGTAGGAAGAATAGAAGAAAGTGGAAAAGTAGAACAATGTACAAATTATGGAAGTGTTAGTAGTAGTGGATATATAAATGATGTATTAGATACATTTATAGGAGGAATTATTGGTTCTTCATATAATGACATAATAATAACTGGCTGTATAAATCAAGGAAATATAACAAGTGAATATTCCGCAACAGGGGAATTATAGGTGCAGCATTTGGAGATGGCAATAATAGTGTAAATAATTGTGAAAATAAAGGAACAATTCAAGTTACAGGAAAAACATTAATAATGATGCAACTCTTGGAGGAGTGTTAGGTTATATTATAAATGGACAAGTAGATAATTGTAAAAATCAAGGAGAAGTAATAGGAGAAAAAAAATAAAAAATCGGAGGAGTAATGGGCATAGCTGATGGAATAAATTTTGTAAGTTATTGCACAAATATTAAAATACAGTTACACAAAATAATGGGTTTGAAATAGGCGGAATTATAGGATTAAATAGTTTAAGTCAAAAATTTTTTATTGCACAAATAGTGGACAAATTAATGCAAATAGCTTTGAAGAAGAAACAGAAATACTATAGCAGGGGGAATTATAGGAAATTCACAAGGAACTATTAATGAATGCATAAATAATGGAAATGTGATAAAGCAAATGGAGCATATGTAAGGTGGCATTGCAGGAAACACAATAAAGCAGCATATACAAAATTTGTCATAATGAAGGAATTATAACAGTTAAACAAAAGAGAAATTCTGCTAAAAGAGTTTGTGTAGGGGAATTTCAGGGCAGTTAGATACAGAAATTCTAAAAAGAAGATGCAAAAATAGAAAACTGTTATAATATGGGGAATTCTATGGAATAGGGAATTGATGTAGCAGGAATTACAGCAATAAATATAGGAGGAACAATTAAAATTGCTATAATACAAGTGTTACTACAATAAATGATTTGCACATGGAGGAATTGTATCAGAATCTTTTTAAAACTCCAGATGAAACACAAACAAGAAAATATAAAGGAGTTTTAATACACATGAATACTGTTCAAAGAAATAATAACATAACAAAGAGAAAGTTAGTAGAAGAATTAAGTGATGAAGATATATTAAATATAGCAAGAAAGATAAATAATATGCCAAGAAAAGCATTAGGTTATAAAACACCATTAGAAGTATTTGAAAGTAACTTAAAGAAAAAGGGGTTAGATACGAGGTTTCTAGATAAATACAGAATTAGTTTACCAAAATGTTTAGTTGCTTAGTTGACGAAAAAGAAAATAAATTATAAAATAATAAAGCAAAAATATAAAACGAGAATATAACAACTTCGTTTAAAAAAGGTAAATAAATTAGGTGTATAAAATGGCAGCAAAAGGACCAAGAGAAAATATCATACTAGAATGCACAGATTGTAAAAGAAGAAATTACATAACTTCAAAAAACAAGAGAAATAATACAGATAGATTAGAAATTGTTAAGTACTGCAAATTCTGCAAAAAACGTACAACACATAAAGAAACAAAATAAATTAGGCTATTTTAAGGAGGAAATAAAATGGCTAAAAAAGATAAGCAAGTAAAAGAAAAAAATAATTACTTTAAAGAAATGAAAAAAGAACTAAAAAAAGTGGTTTGGCCAACACCAAAACAATTATTTAATAATACTGTAGGAGTAATTGCTTTTGTTGTAATTTTTGCTCTAATAGTATTTATATTAGATGTTTGTTTCGATTGTGTAAATAAATATGGAATTGTAAAACTACAAGAAAAAGTTCAAACTTCATTTAGTACTAATACTTCTGAAAATAATGCAGGAGAAAGTAACACATCAGAGGATAATGATATATCAGAAGGCGATACGACTGTAGATGTAAATTCTGAATCAAGTGAAGAACAGAAGTCAGAAAACGAACAAGATAATTCAAAAGAAGATAGTTCGGAAGAACAGTCAAAAGTAAATGAATAATAAGGGGGCTAAAAAATGTCTCAAAAAGATTATGATATGGTTCCAAGATGGTATGTTGTTCATACTTATTCAGGTTACGAAAATAAAGTAAAAACTGACTTGGAAAAAACTGTTAAAAATAGAGAATTAGAAGACTTTTTCTTTGATATTATTGTTCCGATGGAAGAACAGATAGAAATTAAAGATGGGAACAAGAAAACTAATTTAAAAAAGGTTTTCCCTGGTTATGTGTTAATAAAAATGATCGTAACAGAAGAATCGTGGTATATTGTAAGAAATACAAGAGGAGTTACAGGATTTGTGGGTTCAGGAACTGAACCAATTCCATTATCTGATGAAGAAATAAGAAAGATGGGATTTGATGATGTTCCAATAAAAGTAGATTATAATGTTAAAGACAATGTTCAAATTCTTGGAGGACCTCTTGATGGGTATACAGGAATTGTACAAGAAATTAATAAAGAAAAAAGTAAAGTGAAAGTTTTGGTTTCAATGTTTGGCAGAGAAACTCCAGTTGAATTGGAATTTTCACAGGTTCAAAAACTAGATTAAGGGAGGTGCCACTAAAATGGCAGAAAAAGAAGTTGTAAAACAAATTAAATTACAAATAGAAGCAGGAAAGGCAACACCAGCTCCACCAGTTGGACCAGCTTTAGGTTCAAGTGGTGTAAATATTATGCAATTTGTTAAAGAATTCAACGATAGAACAGCAAGTCAAGCTGGATTTGTAATACCAGTAGTTATTACAGTATATAAGGATAAATCTTTTGATTTTATAACAAAAGTTCCACCAGTTGCTGTATTAATTAAGAAAACAATTAATATTCAAAAAGGTTCAGGAAAGCCAAACAAAGATAAAGTTGCAAAAATAACAAAAGCACAAGTTAAAGCTATAGCTGAACAAAAAATGCCAGATTTAAATGCAGCATCATTAGAAACTGCAATGAGTATGGTTGCAGGTACTGCAAGATCTATGGGTGTAGTAGTTGTAGACTAAAAATAAAAAAATTGGGAGAATTTTATAGATTCGTTTGAACCAAAGGAGGTAAATTTAAAATGAATAAAAGATATTCAGAAAGTAAAAAATTAATAGAAGAAAATAAAAAATATTCTGCTGAAGAAGCATTAAAAGTAATTGAAAAAATGCCAAAAGCAAAGTTTGATGAAACAGTTGAATTACATGTTAAACTTGGAGTAGACTCAAAACATGCAGATCAACAAGTAAGAGGTACAGTAGTACTTCCAAATGGTACTGGTAAATCATTAAAAGTATTAGTATTTGCTAAGGGACCAAAAGCTGAAGAAGCAACAAAAGCAGGTGCTGATTATGTTGGAGCAGAAGAACTAATTCCTAAAATTCAAAATGACAACTGGTTTGATTATGATGTAGTTGTTGCAACACCAGATATGATGGGTGTTGTTGGTAGATTAGGTAAAGTATTAGGACCAAAAGGTTTAATGCCAAACCCAAAATCTGGAACAGTTACTATGGACGTAACAAAAGCAATTGCAGATATTAAATCAGGTAAAGTAGAATATAGATTAGATAAAACAAATATTATTCACTTAGGATTTGGTAAAGTTTCATTTGGAGCTGAGAAGTTACAAGAAAATTATCAAACAATTATGGATGCCATAATTAAAGCTAAACCAGCAGCAGCTAAAGGACAATACATAAAGAGTATTTCAATTTCAACAACAATGGGACCTGGAATTAGTATTGAATAGAATATATAGCCAAAGACAGTAGGCAATAGTAAGTCCTACCGAGGTTAAATAAAATGCAAGCACTTTTTATTAACCTTGGGGGAAAATAAAAGTGTTTTTAATTTTAATAAATATATCTAGGAGGTGAAATCATGGCAAGTGAAAAAAGTTTAAATCTAAAGAAAGAAGAAGTATCAAAATTAGCAGAAAAAATTAAAGATGCTAAATTAGTACTTTTAACAGATTACAGAGGAATTAATGTAGAAGATGTTACTAATCTAAGAAAAGAATTAAGAAACATTAATGCTGACTATAAAGTTATAAAAAATAATATAACAAAAAGAGCATTAGCAGAATGTGGAATTTCAGGATTAGAAGATCAATTAGAAGGACCAACAGCAGTTATCATGACAAATGATGATTACTTAGAACCAACTAAAGCAATTTACAATTTTAGTAAAAATAATGATTTTTATAAAATCAAAGGTGGAGTTGTAGAGGGTAAAGTTTTATCTGCTGATGAAATAATTACTTTAGCAAAATTACCATCAAGACAAGAATTATTATCAATGCTTGCTGGAAGCTTACTTGCAAATATTTCAAAACTTGCAGTTGCTCTTGATCAAGTAAAAGCTCAAAAAGAAGCAGAATAATATATAAAGAAATAAGTGCTAATTTTTATTAGCAAGAAATGAATTTAAAATGCTAAAAATAGCAAAATGAAGAGACCATAGGTCAAATAAATTAAATGGAGGATTTAAATTATGAGTAAAGAAGAAATGATTGAAGAAATCAAAAAAATGACAGTAGTAGAATTAGCTGATTTAGTAAAAGCTATAGAAGAAGAATTTGGAGTATCTGCAGTTGCAGCTGCAGCACCAGTAGCTGGAGGAGCAGCTGCTGCAGCTGAAGAAAAAACATCATTTGATGTTGTATTAGCTTCAGCTGGTGATCAAAAAATAAAAGTTATAAAAGTAGTTAGAGATGCTACAGGATTAGGATTAAAAGAAGCTAAAGAATTAGTTGACGGAGCTCCTAAGACAGTTAAAGAAGGAGTTAGCAAAGAAGAAGCAGAAGATTTAAAAGCTAAATTCTCAGAAGTTGGAGCTGTTATTGAATTAA
>VOFC01003734.1_pt1 | contig 12892 bp, 22 predicted proteins | sample 5384161 | NCBI WGS metagenome assembly VOFC01 (sample SAMN12384722, study PRJNA508395) | human gut metagenome | isolation source: healthy gut B | host: Homo sapiens | reverse complement strand
CCGTCGGCACGGGATTTCTGTTTCTGAAATGATTCCCATTTTTGCCGGGTCTTGTAATCTAACGGTTTTCGTTTAGATTCCGGGATACCCGGTATTTTGATCCTGTGTATTCTCCATATTTTCGGCCCCATACGATGGCTTGTTATCATATGGGTATCGCCGCCGATAGCGATCCATTTCGGTTTTTCGTAGATAGTATCCGACGGCTCCTTTGTATCCTGTTATACACCTGTGTCTGAGAAAAATCAACTTCCGTTTTTCCGGAGGAATGGTGGTTCTGCTTTTTGTGGCGCTTTTTCCGCCCAACAAGCATAAGGCTTTTGGCAAAATATGCACGTCGAGAGCGTGGGTGCGGCTTTTGCCCTAATGAAGAAAAAACATCCCCCGGGGAGCTTCCGCCGAAGAATGCAATCTGCTATAGTATGCTCATCGAAAGTTAATACACGCATTCCTGCCAAAACCCAAAGCAAAGGCGCAGCGCTTCTTGGGGAAGAAAGTGCTGCGTCTTTGCGTAGGGGCAGGAAATGCAAAGCAACGCCATTTTCGGAGGAACACTTGGAAACACCTATTTTACAGTATGCCGGCGGCGTGATCGCCGCAAAACTGGACCGCACGGAAAAAAAAGAACTGGTCCACGGGGTTATCTTTCCATATTTCTCGCGGGGAGAGCTTGGCTCTCATTGGCGAGACCAGGTCCGGCAAGACGCTGATTGCCCAGTCCGTGATGGGGTGCTGCCCGGAAATGTAAGACTGGTTTCCGGTGAAATATTATTTTGCGGGAAGGCTTTGCCGCAAGGGAAAAAAGCTGCGGTCCATGCTGGGCCGTGAGATCGTATATATCCGCAGAACGGTCACGAATTTCTTGACCCGTCCAGAAGCATCCGCCGCCAGATGTTTGACAGCATTGCAAAGCTGGGCATTGCGGCACCGCAGAGAAGCGTTTGCCGCGAAAAAGCTGACGCAGGTGGGATTTACCCAGCCGGAAGCCATTCTGGACCGGTATGCGTTCCAGTTGTCCGGCGGTATGGCCCAGCGGGTGACGATTGCACTGGCCCTTTGCTCTGAGGCCAAGCTGCTGATTGCGGATGAACCTACCAATGGTCTGGATCAGGACAGCAAGCAGCAGACGTTCTTCCTTTGAATGATCTGTTCCCGGATGCGGCAAAGCTCGTCATTACCCATGATATTTCCGTTGCAGCATCTTGTGACCGCATTCTTGTCCTGTGCGGCGGGAAAATGCTGAGACCGGCGGCTCCGGGCAGGTGCTGGCTACCCCCTCGCCATCCCTACACCCCAAGCCCTGCTGGGCGCCTTTGGTGGAAAACGGGATGCAGGGAAACGCCGGCTTTGCGGGCGGAAACGGGCCCTTGTCCCTTCTATCGCCGCTGTCCCGCAGCCTTCGGACAATGCCGTGCCGAAATACCCCGGAGGTCGCTGGGAGACAGAGAATGGTGGTGCTGCAAAGAATGATCTCCATTGAACAGATCGATAAGGCTTTTGACGGAAAACAGGTTTTGCAGAATGTTACGCTGGATATTCCCGACGGTCAGATCTGCGGCATATTCGGAAAAAGCGGGATCGGAAAAATCCACGCTGGCCAAGGTCCTTTGCGGCATCTGCCCGCCGGATCAGGGAAAATTTTAGTGGACGGTCAATGCCTCGTTTCACAGAATGCGCCCCCTATGACCGGAAGCTGGGCCTTTCCATTCAGATGGTTTATCAGCAGCCCTATGCAACGCTGGACCCACACCAGAAAATCGGCAGCGGCTTCAAAGAACTGATCCGCTATCATGGCTTTGCTCCCAGGGGAAAGGAGCGGACGCTGATGGACGACGTGCTTGCGAAGGTCGGGCTGGAACCGCAGATCCTGACCCACCTGCCGCATCAGATCTCCGGTGGGGAAGCCCAGCGGGTGGCTATTGCCAGGTGCCTGCTGTTCCGGCCAAAGCTTCTGATTCTGGACGAGGCAACCTCCATGCTGGATGTTTCTACCCAGGCCAATGTGCTGGGAATGGTACGCCGTCAGATGCAGGAACACCACGGAAGCATCCTGCTCATCAGCCACGATGCAGCGCTGGTGAACTTACTTTGTGATCAAATCTATGTATTTGAGAATAAATTGACCAATCAGAAGGAGAAATGCACGAAATGAAAGAAAGCGGTATCCCTTTTGCTGGCGGTGCTGATGGTGCTGCCTCTGGCAGCCTGCGGCAAGACCCCCGGCAGAACCCACTCAGACACCCTCCACCCAACCAAGCACCGAGACTCCCACCACGGAGGCCACGGAACCGGCACCCACCTACGCCATTGATACGCTGACCGTCGGCACGACGGCTGCCATCGAAACCGCTGTGTTCGGCGAGTATAACTTCGATATGCTTGCCAGCGGTGTATCCGAATTGCCTCTGGTTTATCAGGACACCAAGGGCGAATATCATCCGCTTCTGGCAACTTATGCTACCGAGGATGCCGCTACCTGGACATTTACCATTCAGGACGGCATGACCTGGTCTGATGGAGCCTGTAACGGCGGAGGACATTCCTTTTCACACTCCAATACGATCAGGCCAACGGAAGCGCAATTTTGAGGCCCAGACCGGGGAAGACTGGAAAGGTCACGAACGCCAAGTACACCGGCTACAGCCTCTCCGACGACAAAATGAGCATCTCCTGACGCTTGCCTCTCCCAATGTCCGGGAACTGAGCAATATGACCTCCTTCCGGGTCATGCCCAAGCATGTTTATGAGGACAAGGATACCGTCACGGAGGCCGAAGGCCGCATCACCTGCGGCCCCTATGTGCTGGAATCCTTCAACAAAGAAGCCGGGACCATTACCTTCGCAGTCAATGCGTATTATCCCCCAGAAGCCCAATGTAGAGAAAATCGTCTATCAGCTTTTCGGAAACGAAGATACCATGTATCTGGCGCTCCAGCAGGGCGACATCGACATGGTCTGGGCCTACTCCACCGGTGTGGCGGGAACCTATCAGGATGTACTCTCCACGGACGCCAACGTCTCGCTTGCCAATGGGCTGCGGCCAATGCGCCTGCAGTTCTGGCCTTTAACAATGTAAAGGGGCCTGTTCGCTGACGAAACCTGCGTCAGGCGGTTTCCTATGCGCTGGACTATGATGCATTCAAGACCTATTTCGGCAGTGCCTATGCCGAGATCCCCAACCGGGGCTTTGTGCCCCACCACGGTGGGTTACAAGGATACCGAAAAGCTGACCACCGATGCGTCCAAGGCAGATGAATACATGAAGGCCGCAGGCTATGCAGAAAAGAACGCCGATGGCTTCTATGTAAACGCAGACGGTCAGGTTGCTGCCTTTACGCTGACGGTCAACGCCGCAAAGGAGACCCATGTGGGCTATGCGGAAATGATCAAGACCCAGCTGGAGGCCTTCGGTATTCAGGTGAATCTGGATGCCGTGGACAAGGATGCCTACAATGCCAAGACCAGCAACAAGTTCTCCGAAAACAATATCACCATGGAAGCGGCAATCTATGGCTATACCGCCGCCGGCATGGGCATGGGCAACGGCCTTGGCTCCATCTATGTGGACGGCCATCACGCCGTGCAGGGCGGCTGCCAGGTGTTCGACGAAGCCTTTTCCTCCATTCTGGACGAACTGAAGGCTGCTAAGACCATTGAGGAATATTACGCCGGCGCAGCAAAGCTCCAGGACTACTATGCGGCCCATATGCCGCTGATTGCCCTGTATTGGGACAATATGATGCTGGCCTATTCTTCCAAGCTGGACAATGTGACCGTGGATGCTGTATTCGGTCTGAACAACGTCAACAACTGGTTCAGCATCACCAAAAATAATTTTTTGCATGCAGGGAGGCACACCGGTGAAAAGTATCGTAAAAACTGATTCTGGCACTGGTGTGCTTCCTGATCGTGATCGTTCTGAACTTCTGCCCCGGCTCCTGCCGGGAAACCCATTGCTTATCTGACCGGCTTTTCCGAAGAGGATATGACCCCTGCTCAGGTAGCTTACTACCGGCAGGCCCTCCATCTGGATAAGCCGGGATTCGTGCAGTTCGGGTACTATCTGCGCTCCCTTGCAGACGGTACACTGGGCTATTCCTTCAAAAAGGGAAGCCACGGTTTCTGCCTTGATCGGGCAGCGGCTGGGTTATACCTTACAGATCACCCTGCCCGCCGTGCTGCTCAGCACGGTCATCGGTCTTTGTGGGGGCTGCGCTGTGGCTACAAGAAAGGCAGCAGCTTTGAGAAGTTTTCGACTCATTCCAGATCATCGTCAATACGATGCCCACATTTTTGATTGCCCTGGTACTGATGATCCTGTTCTGCTTTCCGTCAGCGGTGGTTTCCCTATACAGGACTCAACAGTGCCAGGGGTGTTCCCGGAACGGCCGGGTACTTCTGGGACCGGGTTCATCATCTGATTCTCCGGTGCTGACGCGACCATCGCCGCTGCACCTTCCCGGTACCTGTTGATGCGGAACACCGTCCGTCAGGTGACGGAGGAAAATATGTGCTCTATGCCAAGGAACGGGGGTCTTATCCGACCGGAAGATTCCATTCGGCTATATTCTGAAGAACATCGCCCAGCCCTTTGTCACCATGGTAGGCATGAGCGTCAGCACCTGTATCGGTGGTTCCCTGGTGGTGGAGAAGCTTTTTCCATCGGCGGCATGGGAAGCTTGCTTTCGGATGCCGTCTATACATTGGATTACCCACTGATGCAGGGCATCCTGTTTGTCACAACGGCGATCATGACGATCTCCATTGTCGTGACGGATATGATCTGCATCCTCATTGACCCCAAAGGTACGCTTCGGAGGTGGTCCGGTTTGAGAAAACAGCATCTTCCGCTTCTCCTTGGCATCGTGATTTTGAGCCTTTTTTCTGACCGCTGCATTGTTTCCAACTGCGTTTACAGCTTATGGGCAGAAAGAAATGTTTGGCCCATGGCTCATACCGTCTGCGGAACACCTACTTGGCACCAATGCGTTGGGCTATGACATCTTTACGGAGTTGGTCTACGGGACCCGGCAGACGCTGTTGGTGGGCGTATCCAGCAGTATTCTGACATTGCTTTTGGGAAGCGTGATCGGTACGTTGGCTGCCGGGAAGGGCTTTTTGGGCGGCCTATCCAATGGCGTTATCAATATTTTTGTGCTGCTTCCGAAGCTGGTGACCATGATCGTGCTGGCGACTTTTCTGGGAAGCTCCAGTCGAAATCTGATCCTCCTGATCGCTGCATTCAGCTGGGTGGGACGGCCCGGAATGTCCGTGCCAAGGTCATTCACCTGAATGCCCAGCCTTTTATTGAAAATTGCATGATCCAAGGATACAGCCGGAGGCATATTATTCTCCATATCCTTCCGAACCTGTATGATGTATTGCTCTCCCGGTTTCTTCTGGGGGTCAACAGCTGCATTATGATGGAGTCCACCCTGAGCTTTTTGGGCTTTGGGGACCTCTATTACCCTACCTGGGGCACCATGATCAACTTTGCCTATAAACGGGGCGCCTTTCTTCGGCAGGCCTATGGTTGTCTCCTCCTCACCGGGCGTGTGTGTTATGCTGCTGTCGCTGTCATTTTATCTTATCAGCCTGTATTTTGAACACCGACAGGCTGCCATTCAGGAAAAATAGGAGGTCATATGATGAAAAAGGAACTGGAATCTCTGTGGCAAAAATGCGTGGCATTCCATGGCCACAGCTGCGGCGGCCTTGCGGTCGGCTTTCGGGCCGTTCTGTATGCGTGGGAGCTGTTTGAAAGTGACAGCACATCTGAGGATGAGGAGATGGTGTGCATTGCCGAGACCGACGCCTGCGGCGTGGACGCCATTCAGGCACTGCTGTCCTGTCCGTGGGAAAAGGGCAACCTGATTTTTTAATCTACAGGGAAAAACGCTTTTCCTTTTATCGCCGCTCAGACGGAAGGTCCTTCCGGCTTGTTCTGCGCCCGACGCCGGAGAAAACCAAGGAGGAACGGCTGGCGTGGCTTATGGATGGGGATTATCACGAGATGTTCGACGTGAAGAAAGCTCCGGCACCGGTACCGGAGGAGGAGCCCGGATCTTCAAGAGCGTTACCTGCTCTGTGTGCGGAGAACGATTTGCCGAGAGCTTTGCCCACCTTCAAAACGGAGAAATCGTCTGCTCCGCCTGTTATCGTCCGTATACAAGGGGGTTGTGATGGAATACCCGTTTGATGCGCTGCACGCCGGGATAGAAAGCCAGATTCTCAATCTTCCCGCCGGAATTCCCGACTCCCAGGCAGTCAGGCAGGCAAAGTCCTGCCGGACTCCGTTGAAAAATTCTGACATTGGGGAAGGTCTTTCCAGGCAGCTTCGCTACCGTGAGGCCATTGATGCCTATACGGAGGGGCTGAAGGCGGAGCCGGAAAACCTTTCCTTGCTTCCGCCTCCGGGCGGGACGGTATCTGACGACCCGCTACAAAGCGATTTTGCCATTACTGATTTTGCGAAAAAATGCCTGTCCTTTGGGAGCAGAAAAGCTGGACTGCCTCTACCGGATTGGCTTGGCACATTACTATGCCGGGCGGTATCTACGGGCAATGGAGACTCTCGAGAGCTGTCTGCCTCTATGCGATGACGAAATGGGTATTGCGGTTCTTTACTGGCACACGCTGAGCGCTGCCCGACAGAGAAGCGCCGACGCTTTGAAGTACGATCGCCCGGATATGGCGGTGGGGCATCATACTGCTTACGAAAAGGCCATGCAGGGTCTGGAGCGGTACAACGCCGCTTGCAGCGGCGCTGGAAAATGCTGGAGAGGGAAGAAGACGATCTGGATATGGCATTACCTTGTACGGCCTGCTTTGGCATCCCGACTGTACCGAAAAAGAGTGTCTTTCCAAAGTGCTTCTCCGCCGGGACGGTTTCTGGGCCAGCTTTGCTTACCTCGCTGCGTGGAAAGATTGGGATGGCCTCAGGAAGTAACTTCGCACAGATGATGCGTTTCCTTGCGCTAAACACGATTTGCTATTGTCAAGAGGCTTGCAGAAAAATATTAAACTTTTTGCTTCAACTATCTTGACAAAACTTAAATCCATATGCTATACTGATTGTACAGTATCAAAACGAGGAGCGTAATCGCTATGGCAATCGGCGAGAGAATTCGCTTTTTCCGCAATCTGCGGGGAATGACGCAAAAATACTTGGGACAGGTGGTCGGCTTCCCGGAAAAGACCGCCGACATTCGGATGGCGCAGTATGAATCCGGCAGCAGAACTCCAAAGGCGGAGCTGACGGAAAGCCTTGCCGACGCGCTGGGTGTCTCTCCGCTGGCGCTGTCCGTACCGGACATTGACAGCTATCTCGGCCTAATGCACACCATGTTCACCTTGGAGGATCGCTACGGTTTGACGGTGGAAACCGGCGAGAACGGCGTTTTTCTGCGTGTTGATCCCGGAAGGGGAAGGACGCTGCCGAGCTATCCGAAATGCTCACTACGTGGGCGGAACAAGCGGAAAAGTATCGTAGCGGCGAAATCAACCGGGAGGACTACGACAAGTGGCGTTATAACTACCCGAAATATGATGCAGCGTCCGGCTATGGGAAAGTTCCGCCACAGCAGCCCAGCGATGCGATGGTCGAGGCATTCAAAGACACCAGAACGATTAAATTCAGAACGGTATCTGAAATTCTAACAGAAATCAGATAGCTATCTGACTTCTCTAACAAATCAGATAGCTCTTTATTCTGGATATAATTAATTATATATGGAGGTGAACGCACAGTGCAGAAACGACCTGAAACGCCAAGTGAAAGATCCCGATTTGACCGTCGAAACCGCGGGTCATCTCAGGACAAGCCCGATTTGATGTCCCACCGTCGAGCCATGACCGCACGGGTCGGGATCTCAGAGCGATGCACCGCTTCACCGTTACGGTGTCGGCTTTTTTGGATTTCCTTTGTGCCGTCCTTGTCGCTGAAATACTTGCCAATTACAGCCTTCGCAGTACCAGTACTCGATATTGCCCTCGGTGGTCTTGGTCGCCGCCTCCGCCGGAGAGAGGAAAGCTGCCTGTTTCGTCGAGCGTGACCGCCGTGCCGTTTATAAACAATATATTCTCCGTGACCGTCTGCGTCTCGCAGGTCTTCCCTGTCCTCAATGCCGGTAAAACGGGCCGAACCTTGTCAAGCGTTATACGCACGGCATCAACAAGCATTGCATAAACAATATATTCTCCGTTAGGCCTATTAAAAACGGCCTCGTCATACGCAGATACAAGAGATCCTCCCTTATCGGTCACCAGATAAGAAACGAACACGGTTCCGCTGTTGTCGGAAGCGTTTATCGTTACCTCTTGCGTATCCTTAAAGAACAGACCGAAGGTGAGCGTGTTCAAGAAATTCCCGCCATTTATTTGTACCTTATGATAATTTCGCCCGTGGGCTTTTCAATGTCCTTCCATTTCGCTTTAAGCGTTATATTCTCGGCAGGCATGGTCGGGAATTTCCTTATCCCACCCGATAAAGGTGTAGCCTTCTCTCGTCGGGTCGGCAGGTGCGTAATATTCGTTCCGTAATCCTGAGTAATGGGTGCAATCTCACTTCCGCCGTTTGTATCAAAGGTTATTGTGTATTTATTCGTGTTCCACACAGGATAGAGCGTCAGCGCCTCGTTTTGCGTATAAACGTCTTCAAAGCCATACACCTTTTCGCCGCCGTCAACGGTCGCCCAGCCAACTTTGCGTGTGCCCCGTGCGAGTGAACAAAGCACCTCGCAGCGTGAGAGCAACATTATGGCGCTTGCTCTCCGTCATGGGTTCGCCTGCGCCGTACGCGCCGGGGGAGATAGGGTGACATCATAGTCGCAGACGAGTAAAAGCTCCGAAACATCTGCGGGAACGGTATCGCCGGGCTTGTAGAAGTTTCCGTTTTCGTCTACCCACCACAACTGTGCATCTGCCGAAATGCCGTCCGGGCGGGGCAATCCCTCGGCAGAGGGCGCTTTGAAGCTCTCGCCCTTTTTCACGATGATATTGATCCAGTTCTGCTGCTCGCCGGGCATAAATTTACCCGTTCGCAGCTCTACTATTTTCAGGCTGTCGGCGGCAAGATCTGTCGGCAGCTCAGAACGGGGCGGTAACCGACATGTGTATCAAATCTTGTGGGCGCCCCCCCAAGCTGATTACGACCGCTGCACACAGATCTGATTATACTGCCGCTGGTGTTTGTATCCTGTCCCCATGTCCAGATTTTCCGACCATGACGGCGTTGCAAGCAACAAATTTTTAATAAAACCGGAATCCTTAAAAAGGATCTGATTCCACTCGTTATTCTCCGGTATACCTTGGGATGAGGAAGAGGCGTAGGTATTGCCGATAGTAGGAGCACGAAGAGTATAATCAACATCATTCACAGTGCAGGGGTTACCGAAAATATAATCTGCGGCGTTCAGCATATCATAGCTTACATCTGTTGTGAGTATATGATCAGCTATGAACAGACTGTGCAGATATGCATGGCCGTAAGACGCACTGCTGTCTGTAGTATTGGCAGCCTTGTCAGAGGAGTCAAGTACGCCGCCCGATGCAGGCTTCAGCACATAGCCGTCCAATGTTCCTACATAGGTAAAGGGTACATAGTGTAATGTGGTATCGGGGAAGATTTGCGTTCACCGTTCCGGGAATGCTCTCGCCTGACAGATCAAAAATAATAGGTTTTGCCGACTTCAACACCGGAAAACTGCTGGGCCGTATCCCATCGTGCCGCAACGCATATTTGATCATCAACAACATCCCTTGTAAAATCCCACTTTAGTACCGTCTGCCTTATACCAGCCGCGGAAGGTGCTGCCGGTGCTGCTTGTTGAATTTCCGGCTCGACAGCCAGGTTTGAACTTTCAGAAGACATTATCTGCACGGCATATGGCGCGCCGTTAGCCAAGTAAACGATCTCACGGGTCGTTCCGTTGGAAGGCGGAACATAAAGAGACCGTATTTGACGACGACACCGTAGCCGTCGGCATCAAAAACATTCACCTTTTTCTGAAGACAGTGACCCCGGCAAGGGTCGTCGCGGTGGTGATCTTACTGTTTTCCCTGAGAGCTACCGTTGCGTCAACCTCGCCGCCGTTAGCGTTCATGATAGCCCAAACTTCCAGATATATGCCGGGATCGTTCCGCAGCCTGCGATCCTGCCGCCGGTCATGGTGAATGTACCGAAGCTTACATACGCCGCTGCCTAATTTATCGGAATCACAGCCGACTATATTACCGCCGGTCATAGTGAATTTCGTATCAGCCGAGACAGCGACTCCACCGCCGCCAGAACGCTGTTCGGTTCCGGTTCTTGTGATAATACCGCCATTGACGAGCATATCGCCGTTTTCATCAAGCTGCCACCGACCGTTTTATCATCTGCTTTAAAACGGTGTTCGGTTGTGGGTCTGCTGTCGATAAGCGTCAGGTCGCCTATTTTTTGGTTTTTCTTTTTCCACCCGGATAACAGAATTATTTCCGGTCATTTTCAGCATGTATCCGTTGAGATCAAGAGTGACGGTGTGATGACCGTATAGGGAATACCTATTTTCGGCTCCAGCCGCTTGGCATACTCGGTATAGCGCTCGTTCACGCCCTCAAAAATTTCTTGCCGTGCTCAATATATTTCGGATGGGTATAGACCTGATACATCAGCCGATATTTCTTGCCGTGCTTTTTGCGGTCCAGTACGGCACCTCTTTCACAAATCGAACAACATCCTTGGGGTCGGTGGGAGCTTTCTCCATAAAATCATCCTCGACCTTTGCCATACAATAGGCGGTAGATTCAAGAATCAGTTCATCAACACTGTTAAAGTAGGAGTACAGATTTCCCGTCGTGCAGCCGCACGCCGCTGCCAAAGCCTTAATTCCAGTGCCCGTCAGGCCGTTTTCGGCATAGCATTCAAAGCATTTTTCCATCATTTCACGCCTTGCCCAGAGCATCCTTGTCGAGCATAGCTTTCTTCGTTCTCGGTAAGCCCTTCAAGGAGCTTCTTCACGCGGTCAAGCGCGCTCTTATCGCTGAGTTTTGCGTCGTCTGTCGAGGGCAGCTTGTTGATCTCATCGGCTGCCTTTTCTGCGTTGCCGATAGCAGCAAGCGCCGCTTTCACGGCTTCGAGCTTCTCTTCAAGATCCTTATTCTCTTCTTCGGTATAGTTGCCGCCGAAGTCACGCAGAGCGCCCTCCAAAGCTTTTTCCGCTTCTTCAAGAGGTTCCTTGTCTCGAGCTTCACATTGTCCTTGGTGATGCCGTCAACCGCCTTGATCTCGTCGGCCTCGGCAGCGTCCTTTGCCGCTGCAATGCGGTCAAGAAGTGCCTGTGCCGTGCCCTTCAGAGCTTCAAGCGCAGCTCTTTCTGCGTCCGTCAGGTTATCGCCGGAAAGCAGCGTGTCAATGTCGGAATCAGCTTTTTCGACATCCGCCTTGTCGGCACTCGTCACTTTGTCGATGTCATAGCCGTTCACGGCATCGGTCAGACGGGTGATCTCGTCTGCAACCTCTGTGATGCGCTTATTCAGGTCCTTGCATTTTGCGGCCGCCTCGGTCAGCTTGTTCCACTCATCGTCGGTGGATTCGCCGTCGTCAAACACCTCAGCAATGTCGAGGATTTGTCTTTCGACAGAGGATATTGTCTCTGCGTCGCTTGACCTGACATTGCCGCCGTGATGGCGGAGATAGCATCGGTGATGGACGAGATCGGCTTCATATAAACCGTATACTCGGTCATATTGCCCGCCTTATCCTCTGCGCGGATAACATAGGTAGCATCCTTGTCGCCAACAAGAGGAATACACCTTCAACAGGCTCGCCGTTCAGCGTGACCGATGCAAGGTTTTCGTCGTCGATCGCGACCTTTTTGGTCACATAGTAGGTCTTGTCATTCTCGACACCGACGATCTCGGGTGCAGTGGTATCAAAGGTCGCACCGTCCGAGCCGATGAGGGTGACATTTCCGGCGTTGTCCTCGATGCGGACATAGATAACGAACTTATCCATATCCTTTGCCTCTATGTCGAAGTCGCTGTTATCCGTCCAGTCTGTGATTGCGCGGACTTCATCGTCCGTGAGAATTCTGTCGGATTTGAAGTACAGCACGGACTTCACACCGGAGGCGTCGTCCTTCGCCGTCAGCTTGACATGGACATCATCCTTGAAGAACAAGACCGAAGGTAATCGTATTGATAAACTTCTGGAACGCCGTGCGCTCGTTCAGCTTGACCTCACCGGTCGGCGCGGTCTTGTCGATCTTGTAGTTCTCGGTGACTGCCGCAGAAATGACGCCGGTTTCGGTGTTCTTCACGAAGAAGGTCAATTTGCCGTTACCGGTTTCATCCGATGCGGTAAGGGAATCCACCCACTCGCCGTTTGCCGTATCGGTCAGGCTGAGCTTGTAGCCCTCCTTTGCCGTGATGACAAAGTCTTTATTGATCCAATCGTTGGAGTTTACGCTGTACTCGCTGCCGTCCGCCGCATACTCGACGATGCTCGCCGTAATGCCGGTCGGCTGAGTAAGCTTGTAGTTGCCGACGGTCACGCTGTCGCCGGAAAGCGTAAATGCGGTGAAGCTGATAGCGATGTTTTTGCCGATCTTGACGCTGTCAAAGGTCGGAACACCGTTTACAAGCGTCAGCACATCGCCGTCGAACCGCACCCACCAGTGTAGGTGTGCCGTCGATCTCGGCTGTGTTTTTGCCGTCATACTGCTTATCCTTAACCTTGAGGTCGGCAATTGTCAGCTCCTTGGCAGAAATACTTGCCGTAGTGTTTGCAGGCTGAGCCGCCAGCACATAGTTTGCCGCATCGTCTCCCGAAAGGGCAAACTCATAGAATGTGACCGTCTTGCCGTTGCCGACATTCTTGTCGTCATACGCCGCCTTACCGGTGACGATATCA
>VOFC01000943.1_pt1 | contig 12900 bp, 16 predicted proteins | sample 5384161 | NCBI WGS metagenome assembly VOFC01 (sample SAMN12384722, study PRJNA508395) | human gut metagenome | isolation source: healthy gut B | host: Homo sapiens | reverse complement strand
CCCAGCGAAGCAACATTTCAAGAGCCCATGGAGCATAAGCCTTATAGGATCGCCGCATAACATGGGTGAGTTCCATGAAGCTATCTTATCTTCATAGGCTGTAGCCATATAAAAATAGGTACGTGCAAAGTCGCCCTTGTATTCATCGTTGGGTTCAAACACCGTACCAGAATAGCCCGGAGTTTTTGGATTTACCTAACTTACTAAAACCTTTGGCAGATTTCCAGTTCTCACCATTCGTTTCACCAAACGGAAAGTTACTGCGCATACCATTCACCTTGCCATCCGTAGGATAAAGATGAAAAAGGTCAGAATACATAGGCTTGGCATCATTGAACCAACTTTTAGGGAATGAATGTTCACGATTGTAAACATCACCTTCTTTACTATAATTACCAGCTTGATCTTTGCCCGGAACATAATTTGTTATGCAGGAATACATATCCCAAATCTTTCCGTCAGCACGAACGTCTGTTTTGTAAAAGTCAGACCACAAATCATTATAAGTTCGCTCTGTGTGATGGTTGATTATACCATAAAAAAGCCGTTTTTAAAGCGCTTCCATTTTTACCTTTTGTCCCTGCATAATAACTTGTAGGAACTTGTGCTTGGAGAAGATTAGCCAAACACAAAAACCGAACCATGTAAACAAGGTTCGTAGAACATAGTGTTTTATCATGAATAAAATGTTTATTGATAAATGTTTTACTATGCGAAGTTACGCATTTAATATGACATATTGATGTAGATAAGAAGCAAACACCAATTTATACGACAATTAAGCAGCTTCATTATCATAGCTGAGAAAAAGTAAACAGAATATATCCTGAGCAATGGGAGTTTCCAAGGCTTTTTATTTTGAGAATCTCCTAAAATTCTGTACTTTTTTTGCTTGTGCGAACATAGATTCGCCTAAATCAAGCTTCACGAATAGTCTTTCAACAGTCTATTACCGCAGTTGCAGCTTGAATTAACCCAAAGCAGATAAAAAGAAGCACTTTTTTCTCAACCTGCAATGATTATCCTCTTAGGAGCTCAAACATCATCATGAACAATATATTTGTAGAATTTGCCAGCCCATTATTATTGATTATAAAAGGATTAATGGTTGGAATAATAGCCTCAGCGCCTATGGGCCCTGTTGGCATCTTATGTATTCAACGAACCATACAAAAAGGGCGCACTTATGGTATCGTTACTGGTGCCGGCGCTGCATTAAGTGACATAATATATGCACTTATCACTGGATTCGGTATGTCGTTTGTTATGGAAATAATCGACAACGAGCAGAATATATTTTGGATGAAGTTAATAGGTAGCATTATGCTCTTTAGCTTTGGCATTTACATGTTTCGGACCGATCCACGAAAATGCCTACGCCCATCTATGAAAAAAAAAAGCGTGGTACCTTATTGCATAACTTTACCACAGCTCTCTTAGTCACATTATCGAACCCCTTGATTATTTTCTTGTTTATTGCATTGTTCAATATGCTCACATTTGTCATTCCAGGCAATTTATTCGGACAATGTAGGCTATTTGTCAATAGTTGCTGGTGCCATGATTTGGTGGTTAGGATTGACATATATAATAAATAAAATGAAAAGTTCATTCGGACTTCGAGGCATAATGCGACTTAACCGAAGCATCGGCGTCATAGTACTTATAGCTTCATTCATTTATGCCGGAATGACACTTGCCAATTTATCTTTATACTAAGAATACGTTTTTATATGATTATAGCAGACAAACTTAAAGATTCAAACCGAGCAGAGTATCTGCTTTACATGTGGCAGGTTGAGGACTTAATAAGAGCCTATAAATGCGACAGTGAACGTATCGCCAATGAATATATCAGTCGTTTTGACTTAACTTCAGAGCAACGCGCAAAAACGATAGAATGGTATTCAAACCTTTGCGAAATGATGCGTAGCGAAGGTAAGTTTGAGCACGGACACTTGCGTATTTGTATGAATATCTTACAAAATTTGGAGGAATTACATTTACAACTGATACATTCTCCCAAATTCCCGTACTATCGCGAGATGTATTACAAAGGTTCTTCCCTACATCGTTGAATTAAAGAAGCAAACAAAAAAAAAAGCTTCAGATGATGTAGACAGCCAAGAAGACTCTGAACTCACGACTTGCTTTAATCTGCTTTATGGTGTTATGCTGCTAAAGTTACAACATCACAACATATCGAACGAAACGGCTTTGGCAGTCAAGGATATTTCCACTTTGGTTGGTCAGCTTTCTGACTACTATTTAAAAAGACAAAGCAGAACCTATTGATTTTGAATAAATCATAACTCTGTATGTACCAAGTATATCCGGACCATTCCTTCTTTCTTAAAAAAGATTATTCTTTGAACCTCTCCTAACGAAATAAAATCTTACAATGAAACATATTTTAGTCACAGGTTGCAATGGACAATTAGGCAACGAAATCCGACTACTATCCGCAAAATACAACAATGAAGATTGGCAATTTTACTTTACCGATATCAACGAACTGGATATCACTGATCGTAAAGCCATCTATACATTTGTTGAACAGAACCACATTTCCATTATCATCAACTGCGCAGCTTATACAGCAGTAGACAAAGCTGAAAAGCAATGCTGAACTATGCGAATTGCTTAATGAAACAGCTCCTGCATACTTAGCCGAAGCTGTGGCTTCTGTTGGTGGCACAATGATTCGTATCAACAGACTATGTTTTGACGGAGAAGCCTTCATTCCTTATAAAGAGGAATACCCCGCTAATCCTCAAACAGTTTATGGTCGTACAAAATTAGCTGGCGAAGAGAATGTGATTCGCTCATGTGCCGGTTCAATGGTAGTTCGTACTGCATGGCTTTATTCTACATTTGGCAACAACTTCGTAAAGACCATGATACGCTTGGGCAAAGAACGTGAACAGTTAGGTGTTGTTTTCGACCAACTCGGCTCACCCACTTACGCACGCGACCTTGCCCAGTTTATTCTCACTGCTATTGAAAAGGGAATTGTTCCCGGCGTTTACCACTTTACGAACGAAGGAGTTTGCTCATGGTATGACTTTACGCGTACCATTCATAAATTAGCTGGCATTGATGACTGCAAAGTATCTCCCATTCATACAGCAGATTACCCCGTTGCTGCAAAACGCCCGCACTACTCAGTACTTGACAAAACTAAGGTTAAACAAACCTACAACATTGACATCCGCTGGTGGGAGGATGCCTTAAAAGAATGTATCAAAGAACTCTAAGCAATAATAACTGCAAATTATGAATTCTGAAATATCAAGAAGACGAACTTTTGCTATCATATCACACCCTGACGCAGGTAAAACAACATTGACTGAAAAACTACTACTTTTTGGTGGTCAAATTCAAGTTGCAGGTGCCGTAAAAAACAATAAAATTAAAAAAACGGCCACCTCTGACTGGATGGAAATCGAAAAACAACGTGGTATTTCTGTGACTACCTCTGTAATGGAATTCGATTATGACGGCTACAAAATAAATATTCTCGATACTCCGGGTCACCAGGACTTTGCTGAAGATACATTCAGAACGCTCACAGCTGTCGATTCTGCTATCATCGTAGTCGACTCTGCCAAAGGCGTCGAAGCGCAAACACGCAAACTTATGACTGTTTGCCGTATGCGTAAAACGCCAGTTATCATTTATATCAATAAAATGGACCGAGAGGGTAAAGATCCCTTTGATTTGCTGGATGAACTTGAGCAGGAATTGCAAAATTAAAGTACGTCCTTTATCATGGCCTATCAATCAAGGTGCCCGTTTTAAAGGTGTATACAACATATTTGAACAAGAACTAAACCTATTTGTTCCAGACAAGCAAAAGGTTACAGAAAAAATAGCTGTGGATATTCACAGTTCTGATCTTGAGGCTCAAGTAGGTGAAACTGATGCACAACGTTTGCGCGACGAATTGGAATTAGTAGATGGAGTTTATCCTGAATTCCAACATGAAAGCTATTTAAATGCTGATGTTGCTCCAGTATTCTTTGGCTCTGCACTCAACAACTTCGGTGTAAAAATTATTAGACTGCTTTGTTAAAATAGCTCCCTACCCACGAGCAACACAAGCAGAAGAACGTTTAGTAACACCGGATGAAGAAAAATTCACGGGCTTCATCTTTAAAATCACTGCTAACATCGACCCTAATCACAGATCATGCATTGCATTTTGCAAGGTATGCTCTGGCCGTTTTGAGCGTAACAAACCTTATCTCCATGTAAGAAATGGCAAAAACGGTTCGATTCTCATCTCCTACCCAATTCATGGCGCAGCGAAAAAGTACCATTGACGAAGCATGGGCTGGTGATATAGTTGGTCTACCAGACAACGGTACTTTTTAAAAATTGGTGATACACTAACTGAAGGTGAACAATTACACTTCCGAGGCCTCCCATCATTCTCGCCAGAAATGTTCAAATACATTGAGAATGCAGACCCAATGAAAACAAAACAGCTGAATAAAGGCATTGAACAATTGATGGACGAAGGTGTTGCTCAGTTATTCGTTAATCAGTTTAATGGTCGCAAAATTATCGGTACTGTCGGACAATTACAATTTGAGGTTATTGAATATCGTCTCGAAAACGAATACAATGCCAAATGTCGTTGGGAACCCATCAGTCTTTATAAAGCATGCTGGATTGAAAGTGATTCACCAGAAGAACTTGAAAACTTCAAGAAACGAAAGTATCAATATATGGCAAAGGATCGAGAAGGACGCGATGTATTCTTGGCTGATTCTGGCTATATGCTACAAATGGCACAACAAGATTTTGAGCACATCAAATTTCATTTTACGAGTGAATTCTAGCCCCAACCACATTCAAATTAGAAAACTCACAAAAATAATAATAATGCGCTATAAATGCACTGTATATCAATACTTTACATTTATAGCGCGTTTTTTGTGTTAAATGTGCGTTCGTTTGCCAAACAAACACTACCTTTGCGTTGCTAATTTGTTGCGCATTATAATTTGCGCAACACGCGCAACATAAAATATCGATGTAGTATGAAACAGAAAAAAGAAACCGTCTACCTTCGCCAAAGACCCCGGAAGGCGTAATGGCACTATTGCGCTTTACCTTGACATTTGCCGTGACGGAAAGCGAACAAACGAGTATCTTAAGTTATATCTCGTTCCGGAACATACAAAGGGCAGACAAGCAGAAAAACAAAGAAACGCTCAAAATAGCAGAAGCAATGCGATCAAAGAAAGTTGTTGAAATACAATCAAGAGATTTTTGGGGTGGATACGGCACCAAAATCTGAAACTTTGTTTTTCGACCTCGTAAAACGCCTCATAGATCGCAAGGAAGGAACCACCAAAACAAGTTGGCAGAATTTTTTTTCTCACACACGACAATCTACGAAAAAAAATGAACAAATTACATTTGCCGAAATCACACCAGCTGGGTCAGTGGATTCCGCGAATATCTGGATACGAAAGCCATGCCGTGGTCGATAGATGCGCGGAAACGAGACATCGTGCACAAACCTCTTTCGCAAGGAACGAAGGCTCTCATGTTTCAGAAATTATGCGCATTATTAAATATAGCAGTTCGCGAAAATCTGATTTCGAAGAATCCGGCACAGAATGTCGAACGCTTCAAAGTTCAGGATTCAAATCGCGAGTTCCTCACGGTTGAAGAACTTAAGCAACTCAGAAAAACACCACCGCCAAACAAGCCTCTGGCACAAGCATTCTTCTTTTCATGCCTCACAGGATTGCGCTGGAGTGATATTGTAAAATTAACATGGAACGAAAATCCAAGAGTGGCATAACGGAACACAATTGTTTTTACACAGAAAAAAACAGGAGGTCTGGAGTATCTTGACATCAACGCCCAAGCTGCCGATATGCTTGGCCGACGCGGCAACCCGGACGAAAAAAGTATTTCCAGAACTCGGCCCTATACAATCGGCAAGAATCGGAATTGGCGCATGGGTACGAGCCGCAGGAATCAACAAGCATATCACATTTCATTGCGCTCGCCATACATTCGCTGTCATGATGCTCGACCTCGGTGTTGACATTTATACGGTGAGCAAACTATTAGGTCACCGAAGCTTAGAAACCACACAGATTTATGCCAAAATCCTCGACAAAAAATAAGAAAGCGGCAGTCGAACGCATACCTAATATCTTTGGCTGAGAAAAAGGCAGCGCGGTATAAGTCGCGCTGCTTTTTTTTATTACATTTTTCATTCTTATTTCCATAGTAAATCAAAAAAAGGGGCGTATTCCAACGCCCCAGTCTTCTTTATTATAGTGCTCAGTCTGCTGCTTGTGCAGATGCTGGCACTCTGTTTTCGAATGCAAAAATATAACTTTAATCTGATTTGTACAAAATCCGATTAAACTTTTTCATTATCAAATTCGCTGCATTTTCGGACTTTACAATTTTTTCAGCCATTTCTTACCTCGTTTTGTAAAGGTCCATAGGTATATTCCGCCTACTATTGCGGTACCTATTGCTTAATCAACCTTGCAACAAATCTTACATGGTGTACGTCCGCCATCTTGAGCCTGCTGAACAGTAACCTCTACAATTTCCGATTTGCAATTTCTCAACCCATCGCAGTCATTGTCTGCGTGATACCTCTTGGAACTTACCCCAATGCAAACCCAAACCTTACTTTCTGGGTTTGTGGAAGTAACGTTTTTCTTCTCAGAACACGCTGAGAATACAGGGCAAAGAAGCAATAACGCTATACGAACATGCGAATTTATATTTCTCATGACTCTTTATTTAATCCAGTCAACGTTACAATAGAACCAAACACAAATTGCACAATCATAAGAGTGAAGATGAAAGATGCCACAAATCCAGCAGTTCCATATTCAGGAAAAGAAACTCCATATTTGAACAATATTCCAAAGTGGACCAAGTATGCACAACAATGCACTTAAACCAAATGCAAACTTGTTATTTTTCACGATCCAAGCAAATGGGAGCAAGCCTATCATTTGCAGAACATGTATAAGACCTTCGATAAATCCGCCAAACACAATAAATGCAACTACCATCTTCCAAAAGAAAGAGATAATATCCATGCAGCAGGTAAAACTATCGCAACATACATGATACCGGTATAAAGAGGAGTGTAGACTAACGAAGCCAAAACCGACCGATAAATTTAATTGCTTTCATATTCTATTCGTATATTATATTATTATCTGGTATCGCACTATCTTCAAAAACAACATCCGGGCTTACAAAATCAGAAGCTGCTGCCGAATCAGCCAATACAACCGATTCATTTTCATGCCCACAAGCCATCCTATTCAAACACTCATAATCATTATCGCCTATGCAAACAGAACACATCGCTCTTAAGTGCTCTTTGGTTATCCGAGTAGTGTCGATAAATGTAATACCCTTGTAATGGCCAATGTCAGATTCATCAGATGTCTGGAGACCAAGTATACATCTTCTCTCAGTATGTAAAATGCCTTCCGTATCTAAATAAACATATTTACCGATAGATCTTACGTCTTCTGATTTCTCCGGCTTATTGTCAGTACAACTAAACAAGCTTGACAAAGATAGCAAACAGACTAATATTTTTAAATGCATTTGTTAATTATTTTTTTCAGATTAAACACACATCATTTCCGGCACCAATACCCCTTACTATCCAAGTACGCTGCCAAATAGGCAGCACCTTTTCTATGAAGTACTTCTTCATGGCCTCACCCTCTACTTTATCGACATACACATCAATACCCTATAGATTCCATGTACATGTTCAAGACTAACTTCGTATGATGGATACTCCTTGTTGATAGACACGCACAGAACCTTATCCGGATTGCTTGCTGGCATTAGTTTTTTTATGATTGTACCATTTATAGTATCAAGTACAAACACCTTACCCCAATCTATAAAAAGCACTCTCGTCAATTCGCTTAATCAGTATCTGACAACCAGGCGGGTAATCCGGAGACATAGAATCCCCTGAAACCGTCATGGCGTAATCGACACCCTTGATAGGTGACAAAACCTTTTCGCAATCAAACTCCATTACAGACATCGTAAAATCATTAAGCGAACCGCCTTGTGCCTGTATCGGAATCAAAGGCACAACAGCTCCTAAATCCGTAGGTGTAGATACTTTGGATTTAGACTGACCTTGTATTTCATCTAATGTACTGCACGGTAACAATGCACATAATTTTGTGTAGTCAGCTTGAGATATACCACCATTCTTCTCCCAATTCTGTACGGTCCTCCAATGCACACCAAGTTTTTCAGCCAGTTCCTTTTGGGAAATTCCTATTTTAAGTCGTATACGCCGAACATCTAAATCATTCATAATCAGCGACTTTAATTATAATTCAATAATATTTAACACATAGTGTACACATTATTTTGTACTTTTATTTTTGCAGACACACTTTTATTGTGTATATTCGCACTCGCAATCAATTAACTAATAATCCAATAGCAATTCAACATCGGTAATAATATATAAGATGCGGTGGTAATCGAAAGTTTCACACCAAAGCATTCCATTACATTATGCCGAACAATGACAGAATACATGAACACAACAAGAATCGTCGACACATGGCTAAAAATCATAGAGTACGCTCGGAATATAGAACCAGTTTCGTCTGGATCTATACGAGGAACAAGCATAGGAACTAACAAATATATGCCCAACGCAATCAAGCCATACCACCACGCTGATGCACACACAAAGCACAGCACACAAAATACAGGAACGGCTACCATATTTACCATACCAAGTAATGCTCCAACTTTCGAAGTAAGGGAGTAGTCGATGAAAAATAATCCTGTATGCAACAAATAACCAAATCCAAATTTCCATAACCTAATTTTTATTCATTAAAACGTTAATCAATCGCTCCTTTTTCTGAAAGTAATTCTTCCAGATATTTAACTCGCTCACGAAGAATGGCATTATTGCAATCAACTGAAACATCACAACCTCCGTCCTCAATCATGGACAAGTTCCCTCTAAGCATTTCGCCCTCGCCATTTCCAAGCAACCAGTCGCCAGAAATACCTTCGCATTTTGAGTATATCAATTCTGCATCAAATGTGTTGCGAGCTACCCAAGTATTGATAGTCTGAGGCCTTATTCCCAATATTGCTGCAAAACGAGCTTTATTTCCACCTGAATAATGGTTTATCACACATTCAAGCATTGCTGATTTTTCCATATCGAATATATTAAAGTTTCATAATGCGAATGAAATATTCGCGTTTTGCTTTGTTGATATTCGCGTTTTGCTTACCTTTTGCACCACGATAACAAAAAGTAAACATTTCAACACCACAAATATACGAATTTAAAACAACTTACACAAAATAATGCGACAGAAAATCATACACCGAATCGAACTTCCTCACGGGAAAAACAAACTCCTTCGGAACGTTTCAATACCACGCAAACCACCGTCCGAAACGCCCTCCGCTTCGCATCTACCTCGAACTCGCCAAACGCATACAGCAAGCGGCAATCGAAGATTTCGGAGGACATTACGTCTATCTCACTTAAAAAAGCATCACCATGAACGAAGAACTCAAACAAGAACTCACAGACATCAAACGAACCATCACCGTTATGCTCAAAAACGTATGGAGCGTTCCCGACCTCGCGCTCGTACTTGATTGCAGCGAAAGCAGAGTGCGCCACATGGCGGCTGAAAGCGTAATCCCATGCTACAAACAAAACGGTTCGCTCTTTTTCAAACGTTCCGAAATCGAAAACTGGCAACTGCAAAACAGAAGAGCTGCGCAATACGAAATCGAAAAACAAGCCGCTACAAAACTCGCACTCCGACGAATCAAATAATCCGAATGCACCCCAAATGCCAAATATGCCCACACCATTACCAAGGCATCAACAAAACATACTGCAAATGGCTTAATTGGAAAAATGTAACCATGGCAAAAAAACAACGAACAACCACCATGCAAAATAACAACAACTTCCGATACATCATTGTAGATGTCGAACCACCTTACAAAATATCCGTGTGGACCAAACAAAGTTATCAGCCCCCACGGATAAAAAGAAATCTACATCGCCATGCGCACGCTACAACATCAAGGCCACTTCGGAACCCTGCGAATGCTCGCAATATGCGTCAAAAAATCAATAATGCGCTGCTTACGACCCTCACAACAGCAGTTAATCACCGAAACTTTCCACACACCCGAAGACTTATCAATGTTCGAACACTGGGCAAAAGCATTGGCAGACGGTCAGCCGACAAAATTAAAAGTTTGACCACTGTTTTAACCACCGCGCTGCACCGTCTGCCCTCTGTTTTAACCCACAAACACCACACCCCTCATGAAATACCTCGCATCAGCCCTACGATTCATCACACTTCTCGCCATCTCAGCGGTAGCCATCATCCTACTCTTCGGCGAAGAGCAGCACAACGAATTAACCGCATTCATCTTCTACTTCCTGCTCCACAAAATCCTCGGCCTCGCACTCATCGCCGCAGTCTGCGCACTCTATACACGATGGGCACCCACCGACTACATCATCAGCCGAATCCATAAACTCTGGGAAGAATAACAACATATTTTTCAATTATGGTTATTAAATTCATACGCAGTACCACAGCGGTGGTACCCGATGCAACGAAACGCACCTGCTGCGACAGCAGCCTGCCAGTTCAAATCGCCACACCTTCCCTTTTTTTTACAACAACTCATAAACTACTACACTTTTACGCGTGGCGAACGGAGTGCAAACCTCCGGCATCGGACAATACTACATGTTTTCATTGGATTAGACGCCATGCAGCGGCATGGCAAAAAAAAACCGACAAGCGGAACATCCTGTTGCGAAACAGCGTGTGGCTGCATTCACCCTTCATAGGCTAACAGATAGGCACATCCTTAAGATTTCACTTTCTCACAAACGGGTGAAACTGAGTTCGAACCTCAGATGTCGGGCAAACAACTAACAAAACATACACATGGACACTCGACAAACAGCTAATATCGCAGGCCCAACAAACGCACTGCACTTGCTGGTTCCATATCACCGACCTCATTCCTCGGGCGCATGCCGATGATACAAAAGGCTGAACTCCGGCGTATCAAAAATGCAAAATACCACGAGGAGGAATATTACGCAAATAGTCTCTAATCCATTAACCAACACCACACACCATCATGGAAGAAAACAAACCCACCGAATTGCAAATCCTGCAAGCCAAACAATCCGCAGAGTTCGCTATGACTCCCGTCGGACAGACATTCAAACAGTTCGAAATCATGCAACGCATGGCCAACATGTACACAGCAAGTACCATCGTTCCCGAAGCCTACAAAGGCAACGTCGGAAACTGCGTAATCGCACTCGACATGGCTACACGTATGGGGGTCAATCCGCTCATGGTCATGCAGAACCTCTACATCGTCAAAGGCAACCCTTCGTGGTCCAGCAAGTTCCTCATCGCAACCATCAACATGAGCGGTAAATACACTGCCCTTCGTTATCGCAAGCGCATCATCGGAAAAATCGGAAAAATCAAGTACAACGAAACCGTCTACGACCCGACAACCAGACGCAACACCATCGTAGTCAAAAATTCGACGGCTCAAAAATCGACGACATCGAATGCGTTGCTTATGCCACCGAAAATCTCCACGGGCGAAATCCTTGAATCGGACCCCGTCACCATCAGCACGGCTATCAAGGAGGGCTGGTACACAAAGCCGGGTAGCAAATGGGTCACCATGCCGAGCCTCATGCTCACCTACCGTGCGGCGGCTTTCTGGCAGCGTATGTACTGCCCCGAAATTTCCATGGGATTCCTCACCAAGGAGGAGGCGGACGACATCTCATACGCCGACTACGAGGAAGTCAAACCCGACGAACCAAAACCCAACAAAAAGAAACTCACTGCACTGGCATCACAAGCAGCTGGCATCAGCAACAAACCAGAACCTGCTCCTGAACCTGTCACCGCAAAACCTGCTTCCGAACCCACAGCTAAACCACAAATGGCATCACTCCTATGATTAGCAACGAACAGCAACACAGCCTCGAATGGTTCCGGGCGCGTATCGGACGCATCACAGGCTCGCAGGTAGGCCTACTCATGAAATCTGGGCGCAAGGACTACTTCTCCGACACCGCCAAAGCCTACATCTACCTTCTCGCAGCCGAACGTGCCATGAACCCGGCCATACTCGCCGACGATGAACTCTTTCAGGAATACCTCCAACAAGTCGACACCACAACCAAAGCTATGCGATGGGGAACGGAACAAGAGGAAAACGCACGGCAACTCTACGAACAGCTCACAGGCCGACACGCTACCGAAGTCGGGTCATGCCTCCACCCCTCAATCCCACACTTCGCCTCAAGCCCCGACGGTTTCTACACCGACAGCGCAACTGGCGAAACGGGCTGCCTCGAAATCAAATGCCCTAATCAGGCCACATTCATGAAGTACTGCGCCGAGGTCTCCGACAACGCGTCACTCCTCGCCGCAAAATACGAGTACTTCTACCAGTGCATGGCGCACATGATGTGCACAGGGGCCAGCTGGTGCGACTTCATCACCTACTGCCCCTTCCAGAGTTCGCCTATCCATATCGTACGCATCACCCCCGACCAACAAGTATTCAGCGACATGGCCGAACGAATCGCTAAGGCGAACGAGCTCATCGACGAAATCATCACCCGATAGGTGGCGAACACTGTGTGAACGAACTTTACTAACAACCTTTAGTAACAACGAAATCCGAACGATACACGCGGTCCTCGGGCGCGGGAACAGACCGCGTGTTATCTGCACAATATTTTGCAACAACCTATATTAACGCCTCTAATCACCAAACTTCTATGGCTAAATT
>VOFC01005063.1_pt1 | contig 12907 bp, 21 predicted proteins | sample 5384161 | NCBI WGS metagenome assembly VOFC01 (sample SAMN12384722, study PRJNA508395) | human gut metagenome | isolation source: healthy gut B | host: Homo sapiens | reverse complement strand
TTACGTATTATAGAATACGTTCACCCCTGTTTTTCCAGTTAAGGGCTGAACGTCCAGCTTCATCGTTGCGCTGAAATTATCGGAAGAGGTTTTCTGTAGCAAGAGATTAGCTTACATCCCACAGGTTTTTATACTCTTCTACCACCGGGTAAGAGTATAACCTGACATAACTTTTGTCTCCCGCATAATACGTCCATTTTTCGTTGATGTTAGCGTGCCATTGCCATTGTGGCGAAAGGGTATAACCGTCAAACTCATCACTTTCCTGTGGAGTACAAACGGGATATGTCTTTCCTACATTCGGTTTCCTGTAAGTCAAAAACAGGCTCACCGCAACCGTCACCGTCTTTGTCTGTTCCGATGACAGGCCAGTCGTTTACCCATTTCATCGGTTGCAGATGCATGATACGGCCGTAAGCGCCTACATCCTGGAAATGAAGGAACCAGTCTTCTCCGGTAGGGGTATTCTACCCAAGCTCCTGATGAGGCCCGTTGACGGGAGGAGCTGCCTTGTGTCAATACCGTTTTCCACTCGTAAGGACCATAAATGTTTTTGGAACGTAACACGACCTGCCAGCCTGTCGGTACGCCGCCTGCCGGATGAAAGATATAGTAATAGTCATTTCTCTTATACATTTTGGGACCTTCGCAAGTCTGGTGTGCCTCGTGTCCGTCAAATATGATACGGGAAGGAGTGGTTGCTTTCGTTGCCTCTGCATTCAGTTCGCAGATTGTGATTACACTTTTCAGTCCGGCACGACTTCCTGCGTATGCATGTACCATATATACTTTTTCCGTCCTCATCCCAAAATGGGCAAGTGTCGATAATCCCCTTTTCCCGGCTTTACAAGAACAGGCTCACTCCACGGACCTTTCGGATCTTTTGCTTTCACCATGAAAGCCCCCTGGTCAGGGTCTCCCCAAAAATATAAAATTCACCGTTGTGGTAACGAATGGCCGGTGCCCATATACGGTTACCGTGGTCCGGTCGTTCCGGAGTTTCAATAGGAGTAAGGGCATTGGGGACGGCAGCGCCGATAATTGTCCAGTTCACCAGATCCTTGAATGCAGAATCTGCAATCCGGGCAGGCAGTTGAAACTGGATGAAGTCATATAGAAATCATCTCCTACACGGCAAGCGTCCGGATCGGAATAATCGGCATAGAGTACCGGATTTTTGTATTTGCCGTTTCCGAAGATCCCGGAAATCCATACTTCGGATACATAGTTTTCTGTGCTACCGCAGTGAAAACAGTTAGCAGGCAAAAAGCTAAAGTCTGTGTCAATCGTTTCATAATCCCTATTTAGTTATACAGATATCCTTAATTTTCACAGTGACGGGATGATGCCGTTCTTCTTTCCATTGGCGGAGATAAGCAAACCACGCTTCCGGGGTTTTATATCCGAAGGTTTCTTTCATGGAAGTGAACGTGGTGTGATACCGGAAATAGTTACTTCCCGGAGGTAATTGCATAAAGGAAGTTCGCTTTATCTTTCTCCTCCGATTTCACATAACGTTGAGGAATGCAGGTGCCGAGTCCTACTGTTTCTTTGGCATATTTCACTGTATCGTTTACGGGCCAGTCCGTACCCCAGCTTCCTACAAGACCTTTATGGTCGGAGAAAAGATTTGAATTACCTACAATATCCTGAACTCCTGTGCAGAATATCTCTTTTTTTGAGCGGTTCGTCAAAGTAAGCCTCATACGGAGATCTCGGTGTCCGGCATAGAGGGTATACCGTGTCGTCATATCCAGTTCCGAGCCTTGATATTGCCAGCCGGTCACTTCGATTTCTGCAATGACACGTACCGGTCCATAGGAGATGATACGTTCCGTGCGGGTCTCCACCGGAGTGACGTGTATTGCTTTCTGTCCATCCCAACCTTTCAAGGCACCCGGACCGCAGCTGTCAAATACCCGCAGCACATCATCCCGAATCCTTTGGTTAGCTGTTCATCCGTAGGATAGAATTGTGATTCATTGATTTCCAGTCCTTTGTTGAATTTGCCATATATATCCGGCGTCTGCTTTTCATTGAAATAAAGACGATAGCCTACTAACTCCGATTCCAACACCGGACCGTGAGGACGTACCATACTATATATATTGCTGGTACCGGGAACGGTAATAGCCTGTACCCGTTGATGTTTCCCTTTGCGGTGGTCTGTGATAAACATATCAGCATAAACCCGTTCAGGATAAGTCTTCGTGCTCTTTTCCGAAGAAAAGAGTAATCTGGAATGTTTTTCTGCCCTGGGCAGGAGTTCGGTAACGAATGCCAGTTCATCCATCTTACGGTCTCTGTTCAGGTCGTCCAGCTGAGAAGGAATTTCAGTGCTTCCTTCCATTACTACGGCAGACTTTACCTTGAACCCCATTTGAAGCTCGCGTAGGCTGATCACTACCGGTGCATCCGTTTGTGGTTGGTTCCAGTTATTATGTACCTCTATCGTAATCGTCTTTTCCTGTTTCTGAGCCAAGGTGGGCAGGATGACGCTCCCTAAAAGAAAAGCGATAATAAGAATATTCTTTTTCATGCTTCTAAAGCTGATATTATACGTTGTATTTCTTTGTCACAAAAGTAACGGAAAAAAATAGCAGACCGTCTATCTTTTAAGGATAAAATAGTCTGCTATTTGAGCTTTTTACTCTATATAATGATATTGTGGTTTCTTCTTTTTTTCTGGAATGTATCTTATTTGAGGCTCAGAATCTGTCCTTTTGCCCAGTTCTTCATAAACTTTTCCGTCGACAGTCAGGTTTTTGGCATTCTTGACATTTAATATATTGTTGCCACCCTTTTGCCGATTCTACATAAACGTTTTCTAAAGTAACTCCGTCTACCTGGCTGATAACAACTCCATCCGTAGCTTCCGTCATAACAACGTTTTTAACCGTCACATTGCTGATTGGCATTTCCGGAAGACCGTTGAAGAACATCGCACGCCCCGAACCTCTGCAAACAATATTTGAAATATGAATATTTCGGAATGCCGGAGTTTCTTCCGTTACCGGAGGAATGGCAGTCTTCATACGATTCAGCAGATCTTCTTCCGATTCTTCTCCGGCTCCTTTGCCACCATAGAACAGGTCGAAAAGTAACGGTTCGTTCGGTATATTGATCATATTGATGTTATTGATATAGATGTTTTCTACTACACCACCACGTCCGCGAGTACTCTTTGAATCGTAAACCTACATCCGTACCCATGAATGTGCAGTCTTCACATAGATATTCTTCACGCCTCCGGACATCTCGCTACCTACCACGAACTCCTCCATGCCCGTGCAGTACTGTATTATTCTTCACAATCACATTCTGACAAGGTTCTCCGCGACGGCGACCATCTTCGTCTTTACCCGACTTGATACAAATCGCATCATCTCCCGCATCAAATACGCTGTTGATAATCAGCGCATTCTTGCAAGATTCCAAATCAATCGCGTCACCATTCTGTGAGTACCATGGATTGATAACCATAATATTATTAACCGTGAAATCTTCTGCAGGACAACGGATGAAGACACCAGCTCGGTGAGTTTTTGAAAGTCACGCCTTCCAACAACACTTTCTTGCTTTTCACAATGCTGAGCAACACCGGACGCAAACCACGGATGGATTTCAGCCCATTCTTCATCTGTATTAATCCCTTCGGGTACGTTGAAATCTTTGCAAGCCATAGCCCCTTTCAGCGAACCTGCGGTGGGATACCATATCTCCTGTTTCTCATCCAGGACACCGCCCGAATTGACCAGTTTCTTCCACTGTGAAGCAGTCAGTTTCTCTTTCTTCACCGGACGCCAGCAATCTCCGTTACCATCAAACGTGCCATAGCCAGCCGACAGCGATATTCTCCGCATTCCGTGCCGAGATCGGTGACTGGCAACGACGGGTTTCCAATCCTTCAAAAGAAGTGTCGATGATAGGATATGCTTCGAAGTCGCCTGTGAAAAGTACCAATGCATTCTGTTCTGTAAAAGATTCACATTACTCAGTAACTCGATAGGACCGGTCAACCAGGATACCTTCAGGGATAATCACTTTCCCCCCACCACGGTTGGTTGACGTCTTTGATCGCATCATTGATCGCCTTTTTGTATTCAGGAATAATCCATCTCCTTTGGCTCCGAATTTTCGATGTTTACCTCATAAGCAGGAAAAGCGGTTGTTGCACTTCGGGCATTTCAAAAAGGTAAAATTCCGGTAAAGTGTGTCGCTTATTGCATTCTTGCTTACTGCATTTCTCATTGGGTTGTTTACATCCCGAGATAAACGGCAAACAGCATACGGCTATCCAGAGGAGTCTTTTTGTCAATGTGTTCATTTAGTAATCTAATTCTATAGGGTTATACATCTATTGTTTTTCCTTTGGTATATTGTTGATATTAATAAGGATGATTTCATAATTCTTATGTCCTCCGCAGGCGACCTCTCGCAGGCAGCCTGCCGGAAAGGAATAAGACGAATTCATGTTAACCTAATTCTAACCTTAAATAAATATTATGAAAAAACCTCTTAATTATCATTCATTGGCAAAGATAGGGGGAAACTTCAGGCAGATGTGGAGTTATTGATAGAATACGTGTATTTTTTGTCATTTATGTCTAATATTTGCACACTTCTCGTGTTTTTATGCAGAAAGTTCCTATCTTTGCACAAAAAATTTAACGATTAAAAGATATGAGTTATAACTTGTTGAAAGGAAAAAGAGGTATTATCTTCGGTGCTCTGAACGATCAGTCTATTGCCTGGAAAGTGGCAGAGCGCGCCGTGGAAGAAGGTGCAACTATTACATTATCAAATACTCCGATGGCTATCCGTATGGGTGAAGTCAATGCATTAGCAGAGAAACTGAATTGCCAGATTGTTCCGGCAGATGCAACGAGCGTAGAGGATTTGTCGAATGTGTTTAAGACCTCAATGGATATATTGGGCGGACAAATTGATTTTGTATTGCACTCTATCGGTATGTCTCCCAACGTACGCAAGAAACGTACTTATGATGACCTTGACTATGGAATGTTGGATAAGACATTGGATATTTCAGCCGTTTCATTCCATAAAATGATTCAGTCCGCCAAGAAACTGAACGCTATTGCGGAATATGGTTCTATCGTAGCTTTGAGTTATGTCGCTGCTCAGCGTACTTTTTACGGCTACAATGACATGGCAGATGCTAAAGCCCTGCTGGAATCTATCGCACGCAGCTTTTGGCTATATCTACGGACGCGAGCATAGTGTGCGTGTGAATACAATTTCACAGTCGCCTACCTTTACTACTGCCGGTTCGGGAGTGAAAGGTATGGATAAGCTGTATGATTTCGCTAACCGTATGTCTCCGCTTGGAAATGCAACAGCTGACGAATGTGCGGATTATTGTATCGTGATGTTCTCCGACCTTACCCGTAAAGTGACTATGCAGAACTTATTCCATGACGGTGGTTTCTCCAGCGTAGGTATGAGTCTCCGTGCAATGGCTACCTATGAGAAAGGGTTGACGAATATATGGACGAAAATGGTAATATCATTTACGGATAAAAGGTTATGAAACTACGGATCTCTCTTCTTACTATATTAATAGGTATGCTTTTCGCCTCCTGCGGCTTAAGCACAGGAAAGGTTGCGGAGCAGAAAGGAGAAGAGATTTCTGTTCTGAGATACGATAAGCTGTTGAGCGAATATGTTCGCTCCAACAGCTTTTCCGCTATGCAGAAACTGACAATGGACTATCGCCAGCCGACAAAGATTCTGATAGAAGATGTACTGTCTATCGGTACCGTGAAAGACGATACCATTTTTCAGCGTCTTCAAAATTCTATTCGGACACTACGTTAGTCCGCTTAGTGAGTGACGTGGAAGCTAAGTTCCCCAATCTTGATGAAGTGGAGAAAGGACTGAATAAAGGATTCCGGAAACTGAAAAAAAGAGGTCCCCGGTACGAAGGTGCCGTTTGTCTATTCGCAGATATCCGCATTCAACGAGTCTATTATTCTTGTAGACACGTTGCTCGGTATCAGCCTCGATAAATATATGGGGAAGATTACCCGCTTTACAAACGCTTCTATTACGACTATCAATGCCGTTCAATGCGTCCCGAACGTATTGTGCCGGATTGTTTTGTATTCTATCTCCTCGACCGTTACGGAATGAGTTATCACGAGGGGACTTGCCTGATTGACCTGATGATGCATTCCGGGAAGATCAATTATGTAGTGCAGCATTTGTTGGGTTATGATAATATTGGTGATGCAATCGGTTATTCGGATGAGGAAAATGCCTGGTGCAAGAAAAAACGAAAAGGCTATTTGGGAACATATCTGTTCCAACGATCATTTGCATGCGCGTGACCCGATGATCATCCGTTATTATATGAAACCTGCTCCTGCTGTTGAAATGCTGGGTGGACAAGCGCCTGCATCAGTGGGTATATGGATAGGCGCACAGATTGTTTCTTCCTATATGAAAAAGCATAAGGATATGAAGCTGAAAGATTTGTTGAATTTACCGACTATCACGAGATGTTGAACCAGTCCGATTATCTGGCTTCCTGATAGCTTCATTGGCAATTTTAATTCTCAATTTTAAAAGTGGAAACTGCTCTCTATTTACTACCTGTGACTCTAGGTGATACACCTGTCGAAAAGGTTTTGCCTTCTTATAATAAGGAGATTATCTCCGGTATCCGGCATTTTATCGTTGAAGATATTCGTTCTGCCCGCCGTTTCTTGAAGAAAGTGGACCGGGAGATTGATATTGATGCGCTGACGTTCTACCCGTTGAACAAGCACACTTCACCTGAAGACATTTCCGGTTATCTGAAACCTTTGGTTGGCGGTGCTTCTATGGGAGTGATTTCGAAGCCGGTTGTCCGGCTGTTGCCGATCCGGGGGCGGATGTGGTTGCTATCGCGCAGCGCAAGAAGTTAAAGGTTGTTCCTTTGGTGGGACCTTCTTCGATCATTCTTTCCGTAATGGCTTCCGGCTTTAACGGACAGAGTTTCGCTTTTCATGGTTATCTGCCGATTGAACCGGACGAGCGTGCCAAGAAATTAAGAACTTTGGAACAGCGGGCGTATTCCGAAAGCCAGACGCAGCTATTTATTGAGACGCCTTACCGGAATCATAAAATGATAGAAGATATCTTGCAGAATTGCCGGCCGCAGACAAAACTATGTATTGCTGCCAATATTACTTGCGAGGGCGAGTTTATACAAACCGCGCACGGTGAAAGACTGGAAAGGGCATATTCCCGAATTGTCTAAGATTCCTTGTATTTTTCTCTTATACAAATAACATCTTTCAAGTGTTCGTATTCATCTTCGAAGCAACTGCTGAAAAAGCCTTTGCCCATATTTTCTTCTATCTGCTTGAAACTCCATAACTTGCTGTTCTTTGAAGCGGGGAGTACAAAGGATTGCATCGTCTTTTATTTCAGCGATAAACAGATAGATCAGCCGGTTGGTCACTTCATTTTCAAAGTGATAAACAATATTGAACTCCGGCTTTATATTTTCTTTGGCATGTGGAAAAAGCATTGGTTAATAAACGATTAACACCGTCGGACAAGGATTCGCCGAAACGCAGGTAACATTCCAGAGGAATATCTGTCTTATTCTTATCCAAAATAGCTGTCGAAGGCCGGTCGCAGAGAAATAACATCCCATGTGTGGAGATAGCAATTCTTATGACCGGATTGATATAGGCATTCTTGTAATTGATCGCCTCTACTGCAGGAGTCTTTCCAATGACGTCTCCTTTGGTGTTGACGATAGGTACGTACTCAGTGTGAGACATCAAGTGATTGAAGAAGCGAATGGCAATCTGGTTAAATAGAATGCTCATGACAAAGACGATGGGTGGTAGCACTTTATAAAGAGTAAGTTTGCTGGTAGAACTTAACGGGTTCTGGCAGATTATCACGATACTGATGATAATAAAGTGAAGTATACCGAAAATCAGAGCAATTCGTGCAGAAACAACAGCAGCCTCCGCCCCTTGTGCATACAGGCGTTTGTTGCAGGAACCTATCTGTTTCAAGAAATGGTTGATGAATCTTTTCTTGTGCATATAGAGTATTAGCATCGGTATGAGAATGCTCACTTCAATGTGAGAGGAAGTGCACCTTCAGGAAACATAATCGCCCGGAATAAGGGCTGCCAGAGAAAGAAGAATCAGTATTCCTGCCGATATATAAAGAATAAAGTTGGGTAGCAGTATGCCTTTACGATGATAAGAAAGATATACACCTACGATACCTATGACTGTACCGATGTAAATAGCCGTGTCTTGCGTTATAAATTCGCACAATAAAATGGAAATAATAACGGGGATAAAACCCAGTGACATGTTAAATGCGGAAGAAAGTATTCCTTTATGATCCATCTCTTTATGTTTATTTGTCGGTTCTATCTATAAAAAACAAATAGTGCTTGTGTTTTGTTTGCTAACGGATATGTTTCTCAGCATGGTAGGAGGAACGGACAAGAGGAGCACTCTCCACGATATTGAACTTTTTTTTAAGCCGATAATCTTGTATTTTGCAAATTGTTGCGGGTCACATATTCGGCAACGGATAATGCCGGTGACTGGGTTGCAGATATTGTCCTATGGTGAGTATCTGGCAACCGGCTGCCAGTAGATCATCCATAAGTGTTTCCACTTCTTCGGGAGTTTCTCCCAAACCAACCATAATGCCGCTTTTGGACTTTACTCCGTTTTTGGAAATGTGAGAGATCACTTGTAAACTGGTATCATAATTTGCTGCACTGCGTACCAGGGGACTGATACGCCGACAGTTTCCATATTATGAGAAATAATATCGGATGCGCTTCAATGACCTGATTTAGCAGTTCTGTCTTTCCTTGAAAATCAGGTATCAGTACTTCGATAGTCGTTTGAGGATTCAAACGCTTAATCTCGGATAGTACGTGCCCAATGCTCTCCCAGGTCGGGAAGATCGTCACGGTCTACCGAGGTGATTACTGCATGATCCAGTTTCATCAATGCGATAGACTCCGCCACATGAACAGGTTCATTTACATCCAATGGGTACGGACGTCCGGTTTGGGTGTTGCAAAACTTGCAACTACGGGGTACAGATATCTCCGCCAATCATAAATGTGGCAGTTCCCTTTCCCAGCATTCCCCCATATTGGGGCAACGCCCGCTGCTGCATATCGTATGCAGGCAGTGGGAGTCGACAATTCTTTTAGTTTCGGTGTAACGGTCGTTGGCACCGATATTTATTTTCAGCCATTCAGGCTTGCGCACTCTGTCAGCCATTACAAATTGTTGAGGAAGAAGTTGGTCAATCGTGTATATAGATGCTGACGGGTGTTGCCGCCGTATATGCCATGATTACGATTGGTATATACTTGCATATCAAATTGCTTGCCGAGTTGTACTAAATGTTCGGCATATTCCGTGCAATTCTGGAAGTGTACATTATCATCTGCCATGCCGTGTACCAGCAACAGATTACCGTGCAACTTGTCAGCACGGGTGAAAGCAGACGATTCCTTTGTATCCTTCCGCATTTTCTTTCGGTGTACGCATGAAGCGTTCCGTATAAATCGTGTCGTAGAAACGCCAGTCGGTTGGTGCGGCAACAGCTACGCCTGCCTTGAATACGGGGGTACCCTCACTCATGCTCATCAAAGTCATGTATCCGCCGTAGCTCCATCCCCAAATACCGATGCGATCTTTATCTACATACGCTTGTTTGCCTAGGTAAAGTGCGGTTTCCACCTGGTCTCTGGCTTCTTTTTACACCGATTTTCAGGTAAGTACATTTCTCGAAAGCTTCTCCACGTCCTCCGGTTCCACGTCCGTCCACACAGACAACGAGGTAGCCGAGGCTTGCCATATACGTTTCCCAACTGATTCCCCCATGTATCCAGCACCTGTTGTGAGCCCGGGCCGCTGTATTGGAACATCAGTACCGGATATTTTTTCGAAGCGGAAAAATTGACAGGTTTCATCATCCAACCGTTCAATGTCACCCATCTGTAGTCTGAAAAGTGAAAAATTCTTTCTGGGAACTGCGTATCCTGCCAGTTTTTGTTTCAACTGGTCATTTGTAACCAGCGTCTTTAATGTTTTACCGGTATTATCGTTCAGCGTAATCTGCATTGGAGTATCCAGACTGGAATATTTATTCATATAATATTTCATCGATTTGCTGAAAACGGTGTGTTTGTTCCTGTCTGTTGAGACAACTTTGTCCTTTTTTTTTTCCTTTCTTATCAGTCTTGTAGACCGCCTTGGTGCAGAGGACTTTCCCTCATTACTGGTGTAATAGAACGAACCATCCTCCTTCATCATAACCCAAAAAGTCTTTTTCACTTCAAACTTGCCGTTAGTCACTTTCTTAATGAGATTACCCCATGCTATACCAATAGAGATGACTGAAACCGTCACGTTCGCTAAGCAAACTGAAATAATTGCGGATAGAAGTGAATATTGTCGAATATATTTTCCTTTATATAATAAGGTGATTCGTCACGCAATACTAATTTGCAAAGGGTTGAGCGCGGATCGGCAAAATAAAGGTCGAAACGATCCTGATGGCGGTTCAATGTCATGACGGCAAATTTGGAGGCATCTTTTGTGAAACGGATGCGGGGGATATACCCATCTGTATCCAACGGGGAGCTTCATTGTACGGGTCACGTGTGATTTGATATCGTAGGTACGTACTTCAACTTTGGAATTCGGATATCCTGCTTTCGGGTATTTATAGGTATATTCGCCCGGATAATCTTTCAAGGCATTGATGTAGGGCGCTTGTCCTGCAAATATCGGGAAAGAGTAGGAGGGAACTTCAGACTCATCGAAACGGATAAAAGCAATCATGGTATTGTCCGCACTGAATTCCAATGCGCGGTTAAACCCGAACTCTTCTTCATATACCCAGTCAGGAATACCGTTGATGATAGAATTTTGCTTACCGTCTTCAGTCACTTTGCTTTCGCTGTTGCCGTAGAGCAGCTTTACGAGAAATATATTATTGTCACGCACGAAAGCGATCATCGTTCCGTCGGGAGAAAAGACGGGGACCTGTTGAGGTCCGCCGTCGGACAGCCGTTCAATAATGTTGTTTGTCGTAACTCCCTTATCATTTCGTTTCAAAGGGTCATATATAATGTACAGCTGTGTATGAATGCCGGTATATCGGAGTCGTTTTCGTAGCAATAAGCAATTTCTGACCGTCGGGTGAGAACTGGTAACTGTCGAAGTGTTTGAAATCACATTCGCGTGCAGTATTCACATCGAACACCACTTCCACTTTTTCACCTGTCTTGAAGGAATATTTAATAATTTGTGCCTTCGCCGTTCATCTGTGTGTAGTATTCACCGTCGGGCGTGGGGATTACCCTGAATGTTTTCCGGGCGGAAACGTCCGGAGGTGATATCTTTTAAATTTATAGGGAATTTTATTGTTGATAAACTGTGGGGGTAAAAGAATGAAGAATTTATCTTTGATAGAGCCTTTTACAGGCTTGTCATCTTTTAAACTATATCTTTTAGTTTATATTAACTAGAAAAATTAGTTTATAAACTAAAAACTTCTCGTTATTTGCATCAAACAAAGATGCAGGTATGAAAGGATTAACAGCAAAGGAAGAAGAAATCATGGGATTTTTTTGGGAAAAGGGTCCCTTGTTTGTGAAAGAAATGTTGGCTTTCTATGAGGAACCAAAGCCTCATTTAATACGTTATCTACGATTGTTCGCGGGCTTGAAGATAAAGGCTTTCTGGCTCATTATACTTTTTTGGGAATACTTATCAGTACTATCCCGTTGTCAGCGAAGAAGATTTTCGTAAAGGGACATTGCGGAATGTAATCAGCAAGTATTTCAATAATTCCTACCTGAATGCAGTTTCGTCTTTTAGTCAAAGAAGAAGATATTTCTTTGGATGAACTTAGACAATTGATTCAAGAGGTAGAGAAGGCGGACAGGAAAGGCTGACCTGAGAACACTATTTAATGAACACCAATTAATAAAACGACAATCTATACTATGGGAGCATTCTTTATCTATATATTAAAATCATCAGTTTGCCTTGTCTTGTTTTTTTACCTGTTTTTCGGGTCTTACTTAGCAAAGAAACTTTTCATCGCTTTAATCGTGTTGCTTTATTGGGCGTACTGTTTTTTTGTCATTGCTCATTCCCTTCATTGAAGTAACCACGAACCATCAGGTTGAAGTACAACAAACAATGCTCACCATTGAGCAGGTGTTGCTAATGGCAGAAATGGAACCCGCGCGACTGTCGATGCAACCGGCGGAGTGGCAACTGGCACGAAGTCGCTTCCTTGTCCTGGATAGAAATTCTTCTGCTTGTTTATCTGGCCGGCATTATCTTCTTTGTTGCCGCAAATCTATACTTTTGATCCGTCTTTTCAGGTTAATACATTCCGGTAAACGGGAAAAGTTGGAGAATGGAACAACACTTGTTGTCCACGAACAGGAGATAGCTCCGTTCAGTTGGATGAAGTATATCGTTATCAGCCGGAAGGATTTGGAGGAGAACGGGCGGAAATTCTGATTCATGAAGCAGCGCATATCCGTCATCGGCATTCTATTGATTTATTGGTAGCTGATATCTGTATCTTTTTTTCAATGGTTCAACCCCGGAGCATGGCTGCTCAAACAGGAGTTGCAGAATATTCATGAATACGAAGCCGATGAAACTGTTATCAATGAAGGGGTGAATGCAAAGAATATCAGTTATTATTAATAAAAAAGCCGTTGGCACAAGGCTCTACTCTATGGCCAACAGCTTTAATCACAGTAAACTTAAAAAACGTATCACTATGATGTTAAAAAGAAAATCGAATCCTTGGGCACGTTTGAAGTACTTATATGTACTTCCGTTGGCAGCTATTGCAGTAACTGCTT
>VOFC01003027.1_pt1 | contig 12912 bp, 15 predicted proteins | sample 5384161 | NCBI WGS metagenome assembly VOFC01 (sample SAMN12384722, study PRJNA508395) | human gut metagenome | isolation source: healthy gut B | host: Homo sapiens | reverse complement strand
CGGATCGTGTCATCCGGTGCACTGCCGTCCAACGCTGCCGTGATCCAGTTGTCCTTGTTCATATGGTAGGCCGGGTAAAAGCCCGGCTCCATCCGCAGGGAACCAATGAGGAGGGGGTCACATTTCAGGTTTACGATGTCCACCGGCTGCTGCCCGGGCAGCCCCCCAGCTTGCTGCGGGACACCGTGGTGACCAGCGCGAACCATTTGCGGTTGCCGGGTGGCGGAACACCGCCGATTCCGGGGTGTCCATCCAGGGATAGTCCGGCTCCACACTGCAGGTGTCAAAAAATCAGCTGTTCCAGTTTTTTTGCGATCCATTGATATTTTCCTCCTCCCAGGGCGTTTTTTCCGGCGACCAGACCTTGGGGCCGACACCACATACCGGACGCATTGTAGGCTATGCCGGTCATGGATGCTGTTGTCAAAGCACGCTGCCCTTTGAAATTTGCCAGCTGCATCTCGCACTTGGCAAACATGGAACCGACGATCTCATTCCCATTTGAAAAATCAAAGCGGTTGAAATTTATTTCGGCAAAGGTGTTGTATTTCAGACTGCAATCCTTCAGCGTATGGATGGGGTCCGGGAATGCGCCGTTGGACAGCAGCGTTGCCCACTCGATCTCCTGCAAACGGCAGTCCTCAAAATCCAGCGACTGCACCGAGGAAGACACGCCCGCAGCCCGGTGATCTCGCACCGCACGAACCGGCACTCGTTCAGGGTGGTATGGTCCGGCCCGCATTTTGTAAAGGAGCAGTCCACAAATACGCAGTCCGCAAAATCGCAGCTTTCAAAGACTTCCCCGGCAAACGACAGGCCAGTGAATCGTTCGCCCTCACAATAACGCTCCGTCATGAAATTCTCCTATCAGCGCAGTTCTTCCAGCAGAGCGGTGCAGCCTTCCAGCACATCCTGCCATGTAGCTTCAAAATCCCCGGTATACCACGGGTCGGCCACACGCCGGGGCAGCGGGTGTGATCCATCAAAAGGGACACCTTATGTTCCGGGTCACCACCCACGAAGCGCACCATGTTCCGCAGATTGTTATGGTCCATGGCAACGAGATAGTCGTAGGTCTCATAGTCTCGCCGTGTCATCTGACGGGCGGTCTTGCCCTCGCAGAAGATGCCGTGCTCTGCCAGCTTGCGCCGCGCCGGCGGATACACCGGATTGCCGATCTCCTCAGTGCTTGTGGCAGCCGATGCGATTTCAAACTGCGCGGAAAGTCCGGCCTTTTCCGCTAAGTCCCTCATCACAAATTCCGCCATGGGGCTGCGGCATATATTGCCATGGCAGATAAAAAAGCACTTTCGTCATTTCAAAGTATTTCCTTTTATCATATCATTGCAGGTTCGGAAAGCATATGTCCAAAATTCAGTTCTGTCTCAAGAATTCCCGCAGCACGTCCTCCGGACGTGGGGTATGGTTCGGGTACTTTTCCCGCAGCGGTGCAGCAGAGCCATCCATGATGTAAGGCGTGCCTACAATGTCCAGCATGGAAACATCGTTGTAGTTGTCGCCAAAGGCCATGACATCCGCAGGGTCAATACCCAGTGTCCTGCAGATGCTGCGCACACCGATGCCTTTGTTGGCAAGGGTGGTGTCGATCCAGTAAGGCCCCGCTACCGCGCAGTTCGCCGCTTTCCACCGTGGGACAAACCGTTCTGTATAGGCCCCCACGCCCTTGTGCAGATACACCGATACTTTTGTGATCTCCTCCGGCACCTCAGACGGGGCATGAATGATCTGATAGTTGTTCCCGATGAACTGGATGCGCTGGAGCATTCCCATGCCCCGCTCCATCAGGTAGGCGGTATTCTGACCGGAGAGCATCACTTCGCCCTGCCCGTCGCTGCGGGTCCACAAGTCGTTGGCGATTTCTTCGGCCAATACACGGGGCATCGGGTTCTTGGCGATGCACTGTTCGTCCTTATAGATCACGCCGCCGTTCTCACAAAGAAACACACAGCAGTCTGCCACCGGTGCAAAGAGCTTGCGCAGACTGGTATACTGCCGGCCGGATGCCGGGCAGAACAAAATACCGCGCCGATGCAGCTCCCGTATCTGTTCAAAGATCTCGCCCTCCAGCTCTTTCCTGCCGTATTGCAGCAGCGTACCGTCAATGTCGCTGCAGATCAGTCTGATAGGCATTTTCTGTCCTCCTCCCTCATCTCTATCATCAATTTCTTTCCGACAATTCTACCAGCGGGTCATCTTCGTCCGCATTCACAGGATATATTCCATCTGCCGTTCTTTTGTCTTCATTCCCATTTTTTCATAAAAGTGCTCTGCCGAAGTGTTCCCTGCCCAGACGTTCAGTGTTACCTCGTAGCAGCCTTGCTCTTTTGCCTGCTGCTTTACATATTCAAACAGGCTTTCCCCGATGTGCTGTCCCCGTGTCTGCTTGTCAACACAAAGGTCATCGATAAACAATGATTTGAAGGGCACCATATTAGTGGAAAAGGGCTGCTCCCTGAGTTGGCAGAAGGCATAGCCCATACACACCCCATCTTCGTTCACGGCAACATAGATGGGTTTATCCTCCTGCTTCAAAAGCTCTGCAAGTTCGCAGACAGTGTATTTGGTGGTGCCGGGAATAAAAATATCCGGACGGATCTCAGCGTGGATCTGCAATACCTGCTCCAACAGTGCAAGAAGTATGGGAATATCTCTTTCCTCTGCCTTACGGATCTTCATTTTACTTTCCTTCAAAACACTTTCAGCGCAGTCATTTTCTTTGACAGACGGGAATTTGAACAGGTTCAGCCCGGTAACCGGATCATATGCACGGTCTACCGTTCCGTCCAGAACATCGACCACCATTTCGCAGGTGGCGCTGACCACCGCCCGGTTCAGATGCCCGCCGAACACCTCACCCTTGTCGTTTCCTGCGCTCATGTGCAGATGGGTGTAGAATTCACCGTTCATGGTATTGATGGTGCCGGTCAGCGAAACGATCTCAAAGCTGCCGCTGAAGCTGTTGGCGTAGTATTGCTTTTCTACCACATTATATACGCCCACCGTGAAGCTGTTGGTAGCCCCAGCGCCTGCACGGCGGCAAGGCGGATGTTTTCTTTCAGGGCAAGTTCCTTTACTTTTTTCAAGGATCTCCTCGTCCTTGTCGATGCGGACAAGGATCTTACTGCCAAAGCGTTTGTATTCCATCGCAAAATATCTCCTTCAAACAAGATTTTCTTCGTCTTACTCTCCCAGCACCTCGCCCAATGCCAGCACGGCGTTGCGGACGCATTCGGGGCAGGGGCAGAGCGGTGCGCCGGTCTCCATACCCTTCAGATCCTTGCAGAGGGTGGCACCGCACTTATCCTGAAAGTTTTGCAGCAGTTCCTTGGAAATGCGGGGCGTGCCCTTGCCGTCTGTAGCAACGCCCGCCACCATCACAGCGCCGATCAGTGCGCCGCAGGTGCTTTCCATGCAGCCCATGCCGGCGGCATAGCCTGCGCCCAGCTTCATCAGGGTGTCGGTATCTACCGGCAGCCTGTCCTCAAATGCCCTTCAGCACCGCCTGTGCGCAGTTGCACTGTCCGGCGGCTTTCCATGCGGCAGCCTGCGCTGCCCGTTCTTCAATGTTCATTTTACGATCCTCTTTCTTCAAAGTATCCACAACTTGCTTTTACGCTCCACAATACGGTATCATCCTTGTGCACCGCTTTCTGTCCACATCAAAGGTATTTCCGGATGGTCGGCACAAGGACATTCATATTGATCGGCTTTGCAACATGGTCGTTCATCCCGGCATCCAGTGCCGCCTGCCTATCTTCGGAAAAGGCATTTGCAGTCATGGCGATGATGGGAATATCCGCTTTTGGGGGGGCTTCCATTCTCCGGATCTTTTTTGCTGCATCGTAGCCGTTCATCACGGGCATCTGGACGTCCATAAGGATAATCTGATACGTTCCGTTTGCCGCCTTTTCCAGCATATCCACACATTCCACGCCGTCTTTGGCGCGGTCTACCGTGCAGCCCTCTTCCTGCAGCAGTTCGGCGGCGATCTCTGCATTCAGGTCGTTGTCCTCGGTCAGCAGGATCTTCACACCGAGCAGGCTCTTTTGTCCGAAGAAGTGGTATCCCGTTTCGCCTGTGTTTCCTCCTGCGATGCAATGCGGCTGGGAATGGTGACAGTAAATGTGGAGCCCACACCGATCTTGCTCTCCACTTCCACGGTGCCGCTCATCAGCTCAACCAGTTTTTTCACAATGCCCATTCCAATGCCGCTGCCCTCCACCTTGCTGACGGTGGAAGTGCGTTCCCGTTCAAAGGGTTCAAAGATATGCTTCTGGAACTCCTGCGACATCCCGATGCCGTTATCGGCAACCGTGATCACCGTATCGCACCAGTCCTCTTTTTGCTGGGTTTCTGCGTGACATCACAGTGGATCGTGCCGCAGGCTCCCGTGTATTTGACCGCGTTGCTGACAAGGTTTGTACAGACCTCGGTCAGGTGCGGAATATCCGCATAGACATACGGATACAGCAGATGTGCTGTCACCGTAAGCGTCTGCCCCTTGCTGTCTGCCTGATTCTGGAACATCGCAATGCAGTTACGAAAATCTTTTTCGACATCCGAAACAGAATACTCGATCTCCGTCTTGTCGTTCTCAATGCGGGCAAGGTCCAGCACATTGCTCAGCAGCACCAGCAGGTTCTGTCCGCATACCTGAATATTCTCCATGTATTTTTCCAGCTTTGCAGGGTCATCCAGATGCCGGGAGGCAAGGTCTGCGTAACCGATAATGGCGTTCATGGGCGTGCGGATATCATGGGACATATTGAACAGGAAGGTGGACTTGGCGCGGTTCGCGCTCTCGGCTTTTTCCACGGCGACCTGCAATTTTGCATTCAGTTCCTGCGTATCGTTTGCGGCTTTCCTTGCAGCAGCTTCGGCTTTACGCGCCTTCTGGAGCAGCATCAAAATCGTGAGCAGAACAGCTGCAACAGCAATGCTGCTGATCAACATAACCTTAAAGAAGTTATCCCTTATAAACTCACTCAGGGTAACCTTCCGCGCGGAGCTCTTATGCATCGCCAGAGAGCTGGTAAGCATATTGGCTGGCATTGCCTTGATTGTTTTGTTCAGGATGGACAGCAGGCTGCGGTTTCCGCTCTTGACCGCAAAGCAGGAATTGGCAGGGTTGGGCAGCGGAACGCTGTAAAAGCTGTATTTCTTGCTGTATTTATTCTCACTGCTGATCCCGGTAACAAAGCAATCCGCCTGTCCGTCTTTGACCAGCTTTGCGGCATCCTCCTGTGTATCGCAGTCCACGATTTCCCACTGCGGATAATAAAACGCAATGTACCTTGTTAGGGAAATCTTGTTTTGGGGAACGGCAATGCGGTTCACTTGGTTTTCGATAAAGAGCTGTTTGTTCGTGACCGCCATCATATTGGAGGTCCACGTTGTGTTGGTGCAGGCAACGCGATATTCTTCTGCCAGATTGGGGTTCTGGTCGAAATGGAAGATCATGTCGATCTCGCCCGATTTCAGCGCATCCAGTTCTGCTTCCTTGCTGTCATAGCCGACCAGATGGAATTCCAGCTCCTGATTGCCCAGACAATCTGTTGCAAACTGAATATAATCCGTGATTGTCCCGGTAATCTCCCCGGTGGCAGGGTCATAGGTGCTGACGCCGCTGTCGCTCCCCAGAAAACCCATCCTGATCGCACCGTGCTCTTTGAGCCATGCCTTTTCCTCCCCTGTAAGGATGGGCGTATAATCCATTGAGAAATACCGTTTATACAGATCCGCCGTATAAAAAGGCACAGCGTCGTCCAACGCGCGCATCGCATCGTCCAGTTCTTCCTTGATATCAGGCCGGTTTTTGTTGATCGCATAGTAGATGCCAGATTCTCCCACACGGGTTATGGTCGAGATGCCACGCTCTGCCCAGAAGGATTCTTCCAGCGAGACAAAGCAGTCGATCTCGTGATTTGCCAGCTTTTGCTTCACATCCTCGTTGTTGGAGATGTTGACGTGCTCCGTTTCCAGGCCGTATTTTTCTTCCCATTCGGCCAGCATCACCTCCGACTCAGCTCCCATCAGAACGCCGATCTTTTTGCCGTTCAGCGTTTTGAAGTCGGAGGCGGAGATGTCTGCGCGCGAGAGATCGGCGTAGAGGTAATATTTTTCCACTCCCATCGGCTCGTCTGAAAACAGCATCTCTTGGGTGCGGTCCTCCGTATAAGAGATACCGCCCATAATGTCGATCTCGCCGTTTTCAAGTTTTTTCAAAGCAGTCTGACCAGTCGCAGGTCACATACTCGAACTGCCAGCCTGTGTAGCCGGATAAGGTCTCCAGCAATTCGTAGCCGTAGCCCTTTCTTGCACCCTTCTCGTTGACATAGTTGAAGGTGTCCTCAAACGAGCCGACACGAACAACCTTTGCAGGGGCGGTTTCCGCGGCAGCTTTCACAGGGAGCACGGCTGACAGTAGCAACAGCAGGCTCAGCACCACACAGACGCTTTTCCGTGTCAGGGAGCGCATGGTTTCGCTCATTCCAGAGTTTTTCATTTCATCCAATCTTTCTCCGCCCCAGACGGTCTCATTCCGGTTTCATTTCCATTGCACAGGTTTCAAGAAGTTCATTGCAGCATTGATCACGTCAGGTCGTCAGCAGCTTTTTTGAATATCTATCCCATTATGTAGCATAATTGTAACATTATAACAGAAGCGTTTCAAGATTTTTTCTTGTAAAGAGCACCTATTTTCTATGGAACGCTTTTATCCCTTACCGGCAAAAAGCCGTTCCCGCAAAAATACTGCGATGACGATAAAAAAAGCGAGCAGCCTTTTTCAGGTCGCCCGCTTATGGAATCTATGGTATTTTACCGCAAGGCAAGAAATGCGTAAAGCCTTAAAAGGCGGTATAGGTCTGCCCGGTGCATTCAATCCAGAATTTTTCCGTCAATGGAGATGGTGACCACCTGCCACGGAATGAACTTTCCGCTGGCCTGCAGCGCCTTTTTTCGCTGCCATCTCCAAGCCGCCGCAGCAGGGGACCTCCATGCGCGCCACGGTCACGCTCTGGATATCGTTTTCACGCAGGATGGCGGTGAGCTTTTCGCTGTAATCCACAGCATCCAGCTTCGGGCAGCCGATGAGAGTCACCTTGCCGCGCATAAACTCCTGATGGAAATTGGCGTAGGCGTATGCCGTGCAGTCCGCTGCGATCAGGAGCTTCGCGCCCTCAAAGTAGGGCGCATGGACGGGTGCCAGCTTGATCTGCACCGGCCAGTTGCGCAGGCGGGAGACCGGCTGCACGGGGGGCAAAACTGTGCTTTCGGCAGTGGCCTCCGGCTGTTCCAGCATCCGCATCCGGGAGCCGGGGCAGCCGCCCTCATGGAGGTGTTTCATCTTCTCCTGCTGTTCCTTCTTCTTTTTTGTTCTCCTGCACCGCCGCCTCGTCATAAGCGGGGGCTTCCCGCTCCTCAAAGGTGATCGCGCCGGTGGGACAGCCTGGCAGGCAGTCACCAAAGCCATCGCAGAAATTTTCCCGCACCAACTTTGCCTTGCCGTTGATAATATCAATAGCTCCCCCTCGTGGCAGGCGGTTGCGCACAAGCCGCAGCCGTTGCATTTTTCTTCGTCAATATGGATGATCTTCCGAATCATATCTATTTCCTCCAATTTGGGGTGTTTTTTGCATTTGCAGCCTTATTATAGTATACTAAAGGCAACTTGTATGTTTGAATTCCAACAAGGAGAGCTTTTTATGCAAAAATATCTGCCTGTTCTGCGGAACTGTCCCTTCTTTACCGGGCTTACCGGTGATGAGATTTTGTCCATCCTGCACTGTGTCAGTGCGGCAAAATCACCCGCCCCCGGGGCTCCTATATTTTCCGTGCCGGAGAATTCCACAGAGGTCATGGGGCTCATGTTGTCCGGCTCCACCCTTGTGATTCAGGAGGACCTTTGGGGACACCGCAACATCCTGTCCAAGTGCAACACCGGAGACTTTTTCGGGGAGCCTTACGCCGCCACCCCCGGTGCCATCCTGAACATCAGCGTGGTGGCAGAGGAGGATTGCGAGATCCTGCTGCTGAACGTCAAGCGGCTGCTCACCGCCTGCCCCACCGCCTGCGACCATCACCAGAAGCTCATCCGCAATCTGGTCAGTGTTCTGGCAAACAAAATATTGCTCTTTAACGATAAAATCACCCATGTCAGCAAGCGGACCACCCGGGAAAAGCTGCTGTCCTACCTGTCTGCCGAGTCCATCCGGCAGTCATCCCTCTCCTTTGACATCCCTTTGACCGTCAGCAGCTGGCAGATTTTCTCTGCGTGGAACGTGCCGCCATGTCGGTGGAACTTTCCAAGCTGCAAAAGGAAGGACTGCTGGTCACCAAGCGGAATCATTTTGAGCTGTTGACCCGTTGACCGTTTCATGCGCCGCCCACAGACGGTTTCGCCGGGCAGTTCTCCCCCTGCCGGGATGCGCGGGCACGAAAAGAGCGGACAACCGTTTTGGGGTAGTCCGCTGAAGGGATGGTTTGATTTTGTTGGTCGAATAATGGAAATTGCCTGTTATAAAATATCAGCAACAAATTCCTCTATCAAACGATTCACCTGTTCGGGTTTGTCTGTATTGGAATTATGTCCTGCTCCTTCGATCCACGTCAAAGGAATATTCGTATTGCGATGCCATGCTTTGTTGTACCGTATACACGAACCTGCGTGATCTTGTGTGCCGCATATCAGCAACGCCGGACATTTGATCTCATACGGCAGATTCTTTTCTATGGCCGCTGCCAAAATACGAAAACCATGTCCGGCAATTTGTGCATAGCGTTTCTGGTTTCCGTCATAAGTCAGCATCATTTCACGCATTAGATTTCTGCCATAATCAGACGTGGCAACTCCTTCCGTCCCCGATTTCAAAAGCAATTTCCACGGATAATGAGCATATACTGGTTCCATTCGCTTCAGAAGCCAGAGTTCAACCGCAGTCACATAGTTTCGTTGCAACGGTGCAGAGTCAATGGAGACAAAACCTGTCATTTTGTTTGGGTAAAGCTGCGCATAAGCCTGTCCCACATATCCGCCCATAGACTGCCCGATAATAACAGGCTTTGCGATTCCTTCACGGCTTAAGATATCGTTCAGCCATTTTGCCTTATCGAACAGATCAAAATTAAATCGAAACGGCCATGAGGAGCCATGTGCCGGTGCATCCCAGACGATAACATTATATCTGCTCTCGAAATACTGAATCTGCTTATCAAACAGTCGATGATCCGCAGTCAATCCCGGCAGAAAAACAAGAGTAATTGTATCCGGGTTTGACACACTCACCCAATAGTGAATCGTTCCGCAACGGGTCTGATATGTCCGTTCCTCCATTGAGCTTTTCTCCCATAACTTCCGAGTTATTGAATTGAGCATATCACATAAGCGAACGCTCTAACCTTACAGCTCGGTTTCCACCGCAAGCTGCTCCTGCTTTTCTTTTTCGTCAGCGATCTGGACATCAACATCTTCGCGCATCTTTTTCAGAAGTGCAAGGACTCGCTTGATTTGACCCTTGGTGTTTTCTACTCTGCTCTGTGCCTGATTGATATGGTCCAGAACCGCCCAGTCTGCAAAGAGGCCATCAAAGAAGAAATCGGCAAATTTCAAAAAGCTGTCTACCGTGACCTGAAGGTCTGCAGTGATCTCGACATCGGAAAGTTCGGTTTTGAACCGCCGCAGTTCCACTTGGAGCTGTTCAACCTGCTTTTGTGCATTGTCCAGTTCCTCATACTTGGCAAGATCAGCCATCAAACCGCCGCCCATTACATCCCATGTGCTCCAGCCCTCGGCGTTGTCGAGGGTTTCCAGAACTTCATTGACCGTGTGCAAGGCAGTCTTTCCGGCGTTGATGGCCTCCAGCAGTTCCCGCTTTTGGACTTTCAAAGCTGCAATACAGCTTTCGCTTTCAGCAACCTGCTGTGCGGCAGGGTGGGCGGAGACTTTGATAGTTTTGATCTTTTCAGAAAGAGCCGCCTGATACCGTCTTTCGCAATCGGACAGCCTTACCAGCCTGTTTTGAATCTGCTCCAAGTCGGCATCAACGGAAGAAAGGTCATGGAGAGCCGCATCGTACTTGACACGGGCTGCATAGGCTTCCTGCCGTTCTTTGTCCAGCTTTTCATCCATTTTTCCGATGACCTGATAGAAAAAATGCGGCAAGGCTGTGACCTTCCAGACGGTCAACATCAGCCTGTTCCGCCAGCTTGGATTTTTCCAGCTTTTTCAGACGATCAGCAAGCGCATTTCGCTGGGCGGTCAGTTCTTTCTGTTTTGCTTCACAGCTTTTTCTTTTCTGCGACCTGCTGCCAAAGCTCTTTCAACGTAGAATCACTCATATGGAATGTCCTTTCCCGGCATTACGTTTCTTCGTTCAGAAGCCGGTTCAAAAAATGCTGCCGATCATTTACAAATGTTTTGGCGATAACGTAGCTGTCCATACAGCACTCCTTGCTGCATAATGTAGGAAACGCTTAGTTCCGCTGGAACCCAAGATAACGGGTACCCTGAAAACTCAGCTTTCCAATGTCGCCCTCCACAAGCATTCCGTAGTCCGAACCATCTACTTCGAGTTCCATGCGGTCACCGCTTTCCACCTGAAAGGTCACATAATAGGTCGTGAACGTATGCATCATCGTATTGTCCGTATGGTGGCGAGAAACTTCCGTGCGCTTTGCCACCACCGCAGCCGGAACACACAGCTGCGGCGAATGGTTGTTTTTATTCCATGTGCTGATATTTCCGATGATGGTGTATAGAATCATGCCCAAAACCACAAGGAACAGGATGGGAAACAGGATGCTGAACAACAGATCAAATCCAGCGTAAAACATTTCACTCCTCCAAAATTTCTTCCAGCAGGTCCTTTACATCGTCCAGAAAGGATTCTTCTCCGAGGGTGTTCACCTTAAAGAACACCGCTTGACTGCCTCCTGCGGTGATGGCGGACAGCCGGATGGGGCTGTCACCGTTCTGAAACATGGTCAGTGTCAGGCTCAGGCGGTTGCCTCCTATCATGCTGTACCGCTCAAACACACGGACACTGCACCGGGCGTCGCCTTCTTTGAAGTCACTGCCTGCTTCCAGATCGGCCGACCAGATGCTGTCCGGGATCTCCTGTTCCAGCTTCCGAAGCAGCTTGTCAAAGTTTTTGGATGGTCTTTTCAAAGATTGCCATAATGGTTCCTCCGTTCTGACAATTAAAATTCAGTCCCTTATTTTTGATACGAGCAGAGACACACCGGGAAATTGCAGAGAAATCGTTTGAAGAGAGGAATTTTGTCTGATCTGATTATAGCATATCTTTTGGGAAAACAAAATACTTTATGTACGCCGCCCGCAGTCAGGAAAAAAGGCAAGCCCTCCTTCATAAATTACAGTAACCGTTTATGACGCTTTGGGGGGGGTCGGCATTTTTTATCTCTTCTGCAATTTTTGCCACAAAGTTTTGGTTCTGTTTCATCTGGAAAGCGGCAGCTTTCTGATCTTTGCGGATGTCAAAAAAGCCCAGCATACTCATAAGGGAAAGACTGATGATACCAGATGGTTCTGCGGAGCCATCCGTTTTTTCTTATTCAGATTACATTTTTTCTGTTTTCTCTTGACGATGCCCCGCTAATGGAGTAGGATGGTGCTGCAAAAAAGATTGCAGAAGCTGTTGCTCTGAAATACGGAAAGGCCGCCCGGCACCGTAGCAGGGCTGCCTTTACAACTACAAGGATGTGTCTCTATGAAACTCAAACAATTCATTCAGCAGGAAACGGTCCTCACCGCGGCCGCTGTGCTGGCCGTTGTCTCCGCCTTCTTTGTTCCACCGGACATGCAGTATCTCGACTACATCGACCTGCGCACGCTGGCGATCCTGTTTTCCCTGATGACGGTCATGGCCGGGCTGCGGCGGCAGGGCTTTTTTGATGGCCTAGGACGGGCATTGCTGTCCCGCACCCACAGCACCTTTCAGCTGACACTGGTACTGATCGGGCTGTGCTTTTTCGGAAGCATGTTCATCACCAACGATGTTTCCCTGCTGACCTTCGTTCCCTTTACGTTCGTGGTCCTGAGCCGTTTGGGCGCAGATGTCCGCCGCGCTCTTCTGATCCCGGTGGTCTGTATGCAGACCATCGCGGCAAACCTTGGCAGCATGCTGACCCCCATCGGCAACCCGCAGAACCTCTATCTTTACGGAAAAAGCGGCATGAGCATCGGGGGATTTGTGCTTCTTATGCTGCCCTACACACTGGTCTCTCTGCTCCTGCTGCTGGCTTGGGCAGCGCTGGTCTGCCGGAAAACCTCTGCCGCCCTCTCCGTGGATGAGTTTGTTTCTTCTTCTGCATCTCAGGGGATCAGAAAATTATCCTGCTGTATCTGGTTCTGTTTGCCGTCTGCCTGCTGTCCGTGATCCGGGTGCTGCCCTATGGCATTGCCTTTGCCGCTGTGCTCGTCTGCGCCCTTTTTGCAGACCCACACACTTTGCGGACGGTGGACTATTCCCTGCTTCTGACCTTTGTGGCTTTTTCATCTTCATTGGCAATCTGGGGCGCATTCCGGCCTTTTCCGGCTGGCTGCAGGAGTTTCTGACCGGCCGGGAAGTTCTGGTGGCGGTTCTTGCTTCGCAGGTCACCAGTAACGTTCCCGCCGCCCTGCTGCTGTCCGGGTTCACGGCAGAGACACAAGCCCTTATCATCGGCACCAATCTGGGAGACACTCCATTCATCATCTTGAGCTTTTCTTTCAGCATAGTAACCGCAAGGCATATCCTTTAGAATACCAACAGAATTATCTAAGTCGAATACTGATTTTAAGGATACTAACTTTGCTTCGTCTGTTTCATGTGCTTTTCCACATAGAAATTGCCACATTCCATCATCTTCATCATGTGATACATACAAAAT
>VOFC01002542.1_pt1 | contig 12915 bp, 25 predicted proteins | sample 5384161 | NCBI WGS metagenome assembly VOFC01 (sample SAMN12384722, study PRJNA508395) | human gut metagenome | isolation source: healthy gut B | host: Homo sapiens | reverse complement strand
CTGTGGTCTTGACTGGTCCAGCATGACTTCCAGATTGGCTGTAAGCAAATTCATGTTTGCTGTGATAATGTCCAGCCCGTCAAAGTCCGTGTGTGCTGGATAACCTCTGCCGGGTCAATGCCCGCTGTGTCATTACCTCTGCTGTTCCTTTGCGGTCGTAGCTGTGACGGTTCATAATCTTGCTTGCGTTTCCCTGCTTGTCATTGTCAATCAGCAGGACTTTGAAGCCCTTACTGCTGCCAGAATATGTGCCATATTTACGCTGGAAATGGTCTTTGCCACTCCCCCTTTAAGATTGATAATTGATAATACTTTCATGTGGTATTCCTCCTTGTATCTGGTATGAATTTATAGTTGCTTTCCCAGTAATGCACGGGACGGGACTTGAACCCGCACCCGGCAGCTTCGGTGGCTGCTGCGCTATCCATTGCGCCACCCGTGCTTGTCTTACGCTTCTACCGTCTGGCTTCCTGCGAAAAATACTTCTCTGCCGTCCCAGTTTCTTACTTTCACTGTCTTTGGCTCTTCTTTTCTCTCGTTGTATCTTCCAGCGTGCTGTACTGCTGCGTATGTGATTGTTTTGCTGTTCTCTTTACAATCTCAAATACAACTGCGTGTTCTCCATATCTCTTTCCAACTTCAAATGTTCTCATGTCTTTTTTTACCTCCGTTTGCTTTACTTCTTTAACTGTCTTTATTATATACTTACGGAAGTATAAAGTCTATTGACATTCTGCACAATCTTACGGAAATATTTGTATATCTTGTATACTTCCGTAAGTATTTATTGATTATCTGCCCCGGCGTTTCAGTTCTTCCGCAAATTCTCTGACCGGAACTTTCACGGTCAGTGGTATGTACTTTCCGCAGTTATCCAGTTCATACAAGAACTGTGTTTCACCTTTTTCAGATAGTGAAGTGTTGCAATATCTGTGACCTTGTGCAGTGCGACTGCTCCCGGTGTGATTGCCACGCAGCCTTGCGGCAGGTAGTATGCTTCCGTGTTTCGCCGCCTTTCTCTGCCAGTCTAATTGCTACTGTGTCCCAATCTCTAACGGGCACACCGCCTTGAAAAAATTCTGCTTTCATTCCTCTTTGTCCTCCTGTTCGTATTTCTTCCGGTTCTCATGCTTTTACAACCCAAGCTGCTTCCCTTACTACCATAGACCAGAAATAAAATTCCAAGCCCCCCAGACCGCAAAGAATGTCACCAGTGCTTTTATAACTTCAATCAGAAATGCAATCATTGTTCTTTCCCTCCCTCATTTTCTGTTTCGCCCAGCCAATAGCCCGGCTGCTTGCGTTTATCTGGTGTAGCTGGCGCACCCTTATGTTGTTTGTCTTTTCTTCCGCTTCTGCCTGCTGCCGTTCCAGCTGTCGGCGGTATAGTAATTCTTTCCCGCTGTAATACTTCCGCTTCTTTTTCGCCATCTTTATTCCTCCTAAAAATATTTGCGCTGGTATCTGCTGCCCTTGCTTGCCTGCTTGCGTCGCTGGCGCTGTTTTCTTCTCTTCTGGTACTGGGCGTCTTCCGCTGCTGCCACCTGCCTTTTTGACTGCTTCGTGGTCTATGTTGTCAACCTCTTCTTGCAAAACTTCCAGCACTTCAACTTCACTGTCCTTGAAAGTGAATGTCATGCCGAGGTCATACTCTCCGCTTGTCCAGTCTTTCTGGAACTTCTCAAAATTATCTCTGTATCTATACGGCGCCTGTAGGTGGTACTGTTCGGCTTCATATATGCCCAGCATAACTTCTTTGTCGTCCTTGTCGTCCCAGTTGTAAAGGTGCCAGCTTTTCGTGGTTGTCCCAGTTCCACTTTGACAAATACAGCACTATTCCGTCAAAGTAGTTACCCTCACGCACCATGCCTTTCATTTGCTTGCAGGTGAAGCCCTGCCCCTTTAATTCCTCTTTGATTTTCTCATAGTCCCTGCCGCCAGTATGTAACCTTGCTTTTTACGATTAACGGCAAATACTGTGGCTGTTTATCTTCTTTTTCTTGCCATTGCTTGTCCTTTCCAGTCTGTCTGCTATCCGCAGTATGCTTTCCATTGACGTTCTAATGTTCGTGTCTGTGGCTTCCGTGATTTTCAGCACTGCTGCCACGTCCCGCAACTCCTGCGCCATTTCCTCTGTTTCCCCGGTCACAATGTCATATTTCTTCTGGCAGGCGGTGCAGACCTGCGAACCCTCCGGGATAACTTCACCGCATATCAAGCAGCGGTCAACGTCGTTCATTCTTCCCAGCTTTCGTATTTCTTCACACGCCTTGTCAAGTTCTGCACCTGCTCAACAAGGTTTGTAACCTCATGTGGTGACAATCCGGTTTGTTCGTAGTCGTACAGCTTCTTTGCGGCTTGATTGACTGTGACGTGTGGTTTTAATATGGCTTTCTGCCCGTTCTGGCTGTATTCCGTCAGTGTCGTTCTCTTCTGCCGCTTCTGTGGCTTCTGGGGCTGTCTGAACGCCCCTGCACGCTTCATGGTGCTGTAATATGGCACTGTCTGTTTCAATGTGTGGTCCATTGCTCCCATTTACTCTTCCACCTTTCTTCCTGTCTGTTCCATAACTCCCAGATAACCTGCTATTGTGTCCATTGCTTCTTCTGCGGACCAGCAAACCGCCGTTTCATATCCCTGCTGCCGCAGCTGTTTCCAGCCACCAGTCCTGCTTCTCTGTGGTCTTGTTGTTCTGCCACTTCATTTCCACATACAGCCCGTGTTTGCCGTTTCTGGCTACTGGCAAGCATAAGTCCGGCACACCAGCTTTCACGCCCTGTCTTTTAAGGTTCGCCGCTTCCAGCTGATTTCTGCTGCCGCCGTTTGGGATATGGTGTAGCAAGTCCAGTTCCGGGAAGTCCTTTGCGTAGAATGTCGCCCAGTTTATAACTCTTTCCTGCTCCGTCGCTTCACTGCGCTTTCTGTAATATGCTCTACTCATTGGCTTCTGTCCTTTCATCAAGGTGTGTTGCCATCATATCTGCAATGTGCAGCATGGCTGCAAGCCTGCTTTGTGCAAACGCATAATTCATATCATAGCTGCCGCCCTTAACTGCGTTGTCAAATGCTCCCATGTGCCACCGGATAGCCAGCACCTCTTCTTCCGTCAGATACATGAAGCGCATAATCTGGATAATGGACTTTTCACCGTGTCCCACCGGAAAATTATTTGTATAACCGTATGTGTCCACCTGCTGCCAGCTGCCGTCTTTTCTGCTTCTGGTTCTTCTTCTCCACCTTGTAGGCGTCTGCTTTGCATACATCATGCAGAAGTGCTACAACTGCGATTGTGTCAACTGCATATTCTGGAAACTGTCTGCCCTGTCGCTTGTCCTCTTCGTCTGTCAGTTTTACCAAACGGCGGTAAACATTGTTTGAATGTTCCACCAGCCCACCTGCGTATGCTCCGTGGTATTTTGCACTTGCTGGCGCTGTGAAAAATCCTATCTGTTCCAGCCATTCAAGCAGCTTGTCTGCTCCCGGTCTGTTAATGTATACAAAGTAATTCATAAACTTTTCAACTTCTGTTTTTCTCTGCTCTTCATTCATGGTCCATTCCTCCTGTGGTTTCCTGCCTGCTGTTCACCAGATATATTTTGCCGTCTTTCTCATACAGCATGATTTTTCCTTTGACTGCTGCAAATGTCATTTCCGCTTTCATGCCCTCTGATATGCCGTATCTGTCGCCAATCAGAATGTATTTTGCAGTTTTCAAGTATCTTCATTCCCGCTGCCATGCCCCGCACTCTTTCTTCTGGGTTGGTGTCGTCTGTGGCTTCCGTCAAGTACAAATGCACCGTGACTGGGATAAATCCGTTGTCAAGTGCTGCCGTGTCAGCTTCCGTGCATATTCCTTGTTGCGTTTCGTGTCGCCCCGGTATGGGCTGCACACATATAACAAATCATTCAACTGTCTTCACCTCTTGTCTTGTGTTCCAATTCGTCGTATATCTCCATTGCTTTTTCTGTGGTTATTCTTATTCCGTGTATTGCCCTGTGCAAAATCCATTGCAAATACTAATACAAATCCTATCAATGCTTTTATTGCCATGCTCTACACCTCCGCTGCTGCCTTTGCCAGTCTTTGTTGTATTGCTTCAAAATCCAGCCGTAAGTCCCGCATGTTCCAGTATGTACCACAACCCGTGCATTGTTCGTCCGTGTATGTGTACGGGCAGGCAGTGCAAATGTCTGTTTCCTCCTGTAATGTCTTTGCAACTGTTGCCAGTTGAAAAGCTATGCCCCAGAATTTCTTCAAGTCAATTTCTGAAATATCCACCGGGACTTCTGCCGCCTTTTCAATCTCTGCGTCTGTGACTTTGTATTTCTCTTTCAACGTGGTATACATCACCTGCGCTGTCTGCTGCTCCCCGCCTATGCCACGTTCTGCCAGTGCTTTTATTTTCACCAGCTTTGCAATGATTTTTCTGTCTATCTTCCATCAGTCTTCTTCCTCCGGTTCTCCTATCAACGCCCGTGGCGGCTTGTTTGCCGTCCATGAAGCCCGCAAAAAAGCGGCTTTTTTTCAACATTCTTTTTTTCTTCGTCTGTTCTTTCTCGCTCTTCTCCCTTATGTTCTTGATAGCAGCGGGCGTTTTCGTCCGGGAATAGGTTGTTTTTGAACTTAAAGCCCGCCATAAACGCTTCCATTTCCCGTTTTAATTCCTCTTTGTAGAAATTGAAATACAGTGTGATTTCTGCTGCTTCAACCTCTGTGCAGTCGCAGCCACGTTTCTTTCTACGGCTATAACTTCCGGTGTATCTGCGATAGCTGGCGCTTCCTGTTACCATGTAGAAAATCTGTGTCAGCAGGTCTTCTTCTAAATCGTTCTTGTAACTGAACCAATGCACTGTCACTTCGTCCAGTGTTATTTCTTCGTCTTCAATTTCGTATCTGGCTTTTAATTCCTCATACATACGCATTGCGGTTTTCTTTCTCGCCGCCTACGCCACGTTCTGCAAGGGCTTTTATCTTTGCCAGTTTTCTTTGATTTTGTCATGTTGTATCTGGTCCATGTTCTCACCTCGCATACTGCCACGACTGCGGCGCACGCTTCAATTCCCAGTTCTTCCAGCGCCACTGCCTGTGGGTACTCTTTCACGTCTGCGACTTCCCAGCCGTAAACCTTGTTACGGCTCCCTGCTGCATAATTGTGAATGTCATGTGCTGGCACCCGGCTTTTCTTTTCTGCTTCTTCAAAGTTCTTGATTTCCAGAACTTCCGGGCAGACAAATTCACCCAGCACCCCGGCACCGCCTGTCACGTATACCAGCACCCGGAACGGTGCTTTGCATTAATGGTTTTGTCTTCCGCAGTTCCAGAACCTTTTCACCTGCTGCCATCTTCTGCCACCATTTCTGGTGCAGTGATAATATGACCACTGGCATTTCTTCCAGTTCTGGTGTTTCCCATTGCTTTTTTCAACTCTTTTCACCTGCCCTCACTGTTCAAATTCGCTTTTCAGTTCAATTCTGATATACAGAATGTGTTGCAGGTCTTCCACCCGGTATTTACTGAACTGCTCAACTGGTATCTGCTCCGGCAACTTATCTGTCTTTTTCCCAGTCCCATATCTTTTCTGTGGCTCTGTATGTTTCCATGCCCAGCCCCATTTTCTTTATGCGTCGTTGCTCATTTAATCCGCTGTGCATTGCATTTGCGGCAAATCCACGATAAACAACCTGTCTGGCTGCGTTGTATATCACCAGTCTGTCACTGGGCGTCAGCTTGTCCAGAATGTCGCCCAGTCTGATTTCATTTTCCATTACCATTCGCCCCTCATTCTTCTTTCAATTCTTTCTTTCGCCTGCTGCACTTCTCTTGAATACTCTGTGTCTGTCAGTCCTTTGTTCCATACGTGCTGATATGCACCCGTCACGCCGTAGTTGTAAGCCGTCAGCACTTCTGCTTCCGTGTCGAACCTCTCTTGCAATTCTGCCAGATAATCTACGCCAACCATGATGTTAAAATAAGGGTTTTCCATTGTCCACATTCAGTCTGTGCATACGTTCTTCATGCCATTTTGCCAATACCTGCATATATCCGGTTGAACCCTCACTGCTGGTTGCGTCCCATCTGTACCCGCTTTCTGTTTCAATGATTGCCAGTACCAGTGCATAGTCAACGCCGTTCTGCTTTTTGCAAATTATGTATGTGAATTGCTGCATCATTCCGGGAAGCACCCGCCGTGGTCTGCGTAGTCCTCCGGCACTTCATATCTTGTCCAGCCCTCTAATTCCTCACCGGACCAGTCAAGGGACATAAGGTTGAACGGGTACGGCTCCTGCTGCACTGCTTCCGTGGTCGGCGATGTCGGTTCCGGTTCTTTGGTATTTTCCGGCAGGCTGTTTGCAGCTGGCTTTACTGCTGCCCCCTACTGTAAACACAATCACAACCACTGCCAGCAGTCCTGCTGCAATGTAATTGCCGTATGCCTTAATTGCCCTTTTTATCCTCTTTCGCCTTAATATGCGGCGTATCTGCGGTGTTCTTCCTCTCACGCTTCTTTCCTCCTAGTTCTGCCTTTTGGCTTTTCCTTTCCACATTTTTCAAGTAGATATGCCACCCTGTCTGCTCATAGTAGACTGGTTCACAAGATACAATGTTGTAATTGCTGTATATCTTTCTGAACTCTTCCAGCCCGCCGTCTGGTGACTTCGCCAGCTGCTCTACCTTGCGTTTGCTGTACTTGAAATCATTGCACTTTTCTTCCGGCGCTGTCAGATTTCGGCTATACTTCCAGTGGTTTTGGTCACGCTGCTGCTTCTCCCCGCCGTCCTCTCTGGTTACTTCTGGGCGGTCAAGGTTCCCTGCTGCTGGAATAGCGTTTCTTTCCCTGCGGGTCTTTCACAATATACTTGCAAAGCCCCTCTATGCCGTTCTCATTCATTTGCAGGCGGTCTGCATTAACCCAGCCCAGCTGCTTTATACTGGCTCTGTATTCCGGGTCACTGGTCTTCTTCCAGTTGATACGGTCTTTTGTCCACATCATTTCCACGTCGTCACGGTCAAGTCCACCATTCATAATGATATGGTGGTGTATACGCTTAATGCTTTGACCGTCGCTTTATGTACTTGTATTCTGTTACCAGTATGTATTTAAGTGGTTCAAGTCCCAGTTTTTGTTTCTGCGGTACGCTATGCGGCGCAGGTAATTTGTCACTATCTTTTCTGCTTCTTCTACTGTGCCCGGCAGGTTCTCTTCACTGTATGTGCAGGACGTGTGCAGGTCCCCTATGCTGAAATTGCCATTGCCTAACTGTACCAGATAGCGTTTAGCGTTCTTGTCGTTAAGGTCTTTTTTGCTTTGGGGGCGTTGCTCTTTCTCTTTCTGCCCCTCTTCCCTCTGGTTGCCTGCTCTGCTGCTTCTGTTCGTGGTATTATGTCCACTTCTCTATAATTGGCACAGTCTGTCTTCTTCTCTCTGATAAACACCACTGCACTTCCTTTTCTGTCTGATACCTTTTAGCGTATAAGGGTATACCAGAAGTGGTGGTGCCTATCCCCCCATCAATCCTGCTTATTATCTCCATACCAGCATATATATAAATTTATATATTTCGTAGGAATGTTAATACCCCATACAAGCCCGTTTTAGCAGGGGATAAAACCCGCTATTTTCAAGGACTTTTCAGCCCTAAAATGTTTGACTTGTAACCGCCAATATGGTATAATAAACATGTATTGAATTATTAACATATTGACTTTTTGAAAAAAGCCTTTGATTTTGTGTTTCCGGCACAGCTTCAAAGGCTTTTTGCTTGCCATTTTACAATGCTCTGTACAACTCTTTTGCGGCTCTCACCGCACCAGATTTTCTTCCCATCTTCCGTCTGTACGGTCACTATTCCGTCCCTAAATCTGTACCCAGCAATTATCTTGCCCCGGTGCCATTACCGTCAAAATAGATTTCTGCTGGCTGTCCCTCGACGTATGGGAAATTATCTGCGCTCATTCGCTCTGCGCTCCTGCGTGTGCTTTCGCACCCGCTTTCAGTAAATCAGTTACCAGTTCCCAGCTTTCCAAGAACAAAGCGGAACGCAAGGACACATCGTAGTAGACGTAGAACGGGCGGTGCCCAAGTCCAGCGCACCAGCACCACCGTTGGAAGTGCTGCTGAAACTCGAACCCCGGAAAGGCACGCTTTCTTCAAGTTCGCTGTCTGCCCAAAGTCCAGCTGTTTCATGCTTCCAGTCATGCGGTACAATTCCCAGCTTGTACGCAATTTCTGGCATTTCTTCCAGTTCTTCCAGCTGCAAGTCCTTAATATGGCAGCCGTCCCATGCCACTTCAACGTCTTCTTTGGTTGAAAGTGTCACGCCGTCGTTGCCATATAATCGCAGCGGCTTTCCGTTTGCTGTCGCAACCTGCCAGTCTGGGGCTTCTGTCGTGTAGCCGTCCACTGCTGCGTCGTTGTTCTTTTGTATACTCAATAACGCCGTAGTGCAGGCGCAAGCCGTTACCCATTCATAGAAATTGCCGCAAAGTCCGAACACGCCGCCTGCGGTTCCGTCATGTGACCATGTAAGCGGGTCAAGTCCGGTCAGTGTGCGTCCTCTGTCATAATTCACGCCCTTTTCGTCCGGGTTGTCTGCATTTGCTCCATAATTGGTGTTACCGCCGATTGTGTGCCCCAGTTCTTCCGCTTCATGCAGTAGATAGACAAATTCTGTATTTGTCATAAGGTGCCAACCGTCACCTTTTCTTGCGCAGGCTTTGGCTGCGTCATTCATATTTGATTGTGTGCTTTGGCTGCTGGAATGGCAGTGATACTGCAACGCCACCGTCCAGCGTGTCAATTACGGTGTTGTGATACTGTGAAATAAGGATTGCCGGGACAAGCTTATTTCTAATCTTTGAACATTTCCGGCACGTCCTCTTCCTTGTACGTTCCCGGCTCCATGTAAAACATGGTCATGTAGTTTAGCAGTCCCAGTCTGTCTTTGACAATGACCGCTTTTTTTCTTCCTAAATTCTTTCATTTGCGCTTTTCCTCCTTGTATCTGGTATGATTTATTTTGAATAGCTTTGCGCTACTATTCACATTTGACTTTTGAAAAACCTTTGGTTTGTGCCCAGCGCTTATGCTGACTGCTGCTTTTTCTCTTCCGGCTCCAGCTGTTTCACGGTCACGGTGACTTTTACGCCCTCCCGCTGTGAAATAATCATTGCCAAAGTGTCAAAGAAGCGCTGGGCATTGAATGTTCCTTGCACTTCCATTTCTGCCACCTCCTATGCCGTCTGCGGCTGCGGGGTTGTTCTCTGTCTTTCCTGCTGAATACCCAGCATATAGCCAGAATGAACATTTGTTGTCTTCATTCAACTGCTGGAACTGCTCTGCTGTTTTCTCAACCAGTTCTTTTTTTTCTGTCTTTTGCTTCAACTGCTGCCATTGTCGTTTCCTCCTTTTCATTTAGGCAAGTGACCTGTTGCCAGCTTGACTGCCTTATGTGGTTAAGCTGGTGTTTTCTCTCACTTCTCTTTCCACCATTTCTGCCAGTGAATTGAATTTCATTCTTAAAACTCCCAGTGTATTTTCCGGTAAGCCCTCAACTTTCAAAATCAATTCAGCGTGTGCGTTTGGTTCGTCCGTGGTGATTTCTCTTTTGTAGATAACTTCATTGCGTGTGCATTCAAGTTCTGCCATGCTTGCACCTCTTTTTTTTTTGGTTTCTTTTTGGACATTTCCTTTGTTTCATCTGTCCTTGTAAAGCCATTATATGTTTTTATTTTGTCCTTGTCAATCCTTTTTATAATTTATTTTGTCTTTTGTCTTGACTAAACCATTTTATAGCTGTATAGTAAAATCACAAATTAAATGAAAGGGGGTATCTACTCTATGGAAGTGTACGAACGTATACGATTTTAAGAAAAAGAACACTTTGAAAATGTCGCAAAGAAGTATTTGCAGAGCGTCTGGGTGTCAACCGTTCAGTTATTAAGAATATTGAATTGAACGCCCTTGCCAGACCAGACCAGAAGTTGTCATTATATAAACTGATATGCAGTGAATTTAATATTAGTGAAGAATGGCTGCTGAACGGCACCGGGGAAATGTACGGAAGCAATGAAGCTGAATACAGTGCATTGATTGACCGTGTAATGACCGGGAAAACGAATTTGCAAAGAACATTTTCAAGACTTTTGCGCTGTTTGATGAAAAGGACTGGGAAAGCACTGCAAGCCATGATTGCAAAATATCTGACTATTGCAGACGCAGAAGCCGTGCCGGACTATGAAGACATACCGGACACGCCGGAAGAATTAGAAAAGCAGTTCCCGCCAGTAGAAAAAAGACGGCAAAAGCGACGTTGGGTAGTCCCCCAATGGGGACGCCCAGCAACCCGCTTTATTTGTATATTATTAGTTGTGTCGTACCTGTGAAGCTAAGATTGATATACATTGTTTTATTGCTGCTGTAATATATTGCATATATTTTATTGCTGCGGTGATATATGTATTTTTTCTCATTATCTCCCACGACCTTTCTTTTTTGCGGAAAAGCTGGGCGCTTCTCAATTATAAAGGTGTGGCACTCTGAAAAATACTGCCAAATACTGGTATTTTATTTTGTAAGAAAGGTGGTTTTGTATGGGATTACGTTTTAGAAAAAGTGTAAAAAATTGCCCCGGGCGTCCGTCTTAATATCGGCAAGAAAAAGTGTCGGTGTCAGTGCTGGTGTCAAAGGGTATCGAAAAAGTATAAATAGTAGCGGTAGGGTCACAACCAGCATAGGAACCCCCGTTGCTGGTGTTTCTTATGTCAAGACCGAAAATTTGAAAAGTAAAAAAGAAAAAGGCAGCCAGCAACCGTGCTTCGTCCACTGCTGCCGCCGCCAGTTCCTCTGCTTCCTCTCCTGCTGTCGCTCCTGCTCCTGTTAAAGTTCAGAAAGCAGCTGCGCGAGCCAAAAGAAGAAGCCGCCAAAGACCACGGCAGTTTTGCAGGAAAGACCAGACGCCAGCTTTGTTGTGTTCGGCGTCGTTGCTCTGGCTGGTGCCGTGTTCCTCTTTGCTTCTTCTCATGTTATTTTTCCGTTGTCGCTGCTCTGTTCGGCGTCTTCTGTCTGTATAGTTTCGTACACATAAAGTTGCACCCGGAAGACCCACGGTACATCACGGAAGAACAGCTGACACGCTGGGGGCAGCTGGTACACTCCGACGCAAATACCGTTTCCCAGCTGCAAAAAGCGTCCGTTCCTGTTCTGGTGGATTTAAAGAAGCGTGCTGCGTGGCATTATGAGCAGGTTTCTTCCATCAGTTTTTGGTCCAGATATTTCATACAACGGTGAAGCCTTGATTGATGTGCAAAACCAGATTGTCGCTTTGTCAGAATTTGTTATTTTGCAAGGTGATAACCCTAAACATGATTTAGAAGAATATTCTTCTTTTGTAAGTAATAAAATAACAGCCTTTACCAATGACATTTTGAATGGCTAATATAAAAAACACCCGCAGTGCTGGGAACACTCCGGGTGCGGTGCAAAGATATGTCATACCAGATACAACATACCGTCTGCACTTATTATATTATCACGGCATGACGGGAAATAAAAGGAAATTGACAAGAATTGTGGTGATATTATGAGAAACAAAAAATTGCCCCGGCGCTTGTCCGGGTTGCTTTATATATAAGGGTTTCCGGGGAAGAACAGAAAATAAAAGGTCTGTCACTGGAAGCCCAGCAAGAACGACTGGAAGCATACGCAAGGGAACGTGGCTGGGTAATTGTTGGTGTTTATGTTGACGCTGCCAAGACAGCCAGAAAGAACATTCATAAAAGAACCGACTTTCAACGCATGATGGACAGTGTGAAGCGTGATGAAGTGAATATTCTGCTTTTCTGCCGCCTTGACCGCTGGTTTCGTTCCGTTGCTGATTATTATAAAGTCATGGAAATATTGCAGGCGCACAACTGCGACTGGAAGACCACTGATGAAGAGTACGACACGACAACCGCAAACGGGCGTCTGTATATCAATGTAAAGCTGTCCATTGCACAGAATGAAGCTGACATAGACGGTGAAAGAATAGACGTTGTATTTGACAGCAAGATTGCACACGGCACCGTTGTTTCCGGCTCTGCTCCGTTCGGCTTCCGTGTGAATGAAGAAAAGCGGCTGGAAGTCGTACCGGAAGACGCAGCCATTGTGCAAGACGCTTTTTTAATTATTTTGAAAACACAGTTTCCCAGCGGGCTACTGTCCGTTATGTCCGGGAAACATACGGCGTGAACTGGTGTGACGCCACGTTTCGGCGTATGCTGAAAGAAAAGCTGTACACTGGCGTGTATGACCGGGGCGGCAGATATAATGACCAGTTCTGCCCGGCAATCATAGACAGACAGCAGTTTGACCGTGTGCAAGCACTTCTGACACGCAACGTGCGTTCTGCTCCATCTGGCAAGGTTTATATTTTCACTTCCATTCTGACTTGTGCTGAATGTGGACACAAACTTGTTGGCTACAAATCCAGTGATTATTATTATTACCGCTGCAACCAGCATTTCCAGCGTGGGCGCTGCTCTCATAACCATTCAGCCCGTGAAGACGTCGTGGAACAATGGCTGTTTGAACATAGAGGAAGAATTGGAACGCTGCCAGCTTGAATGGGGCGTGTTCATGGTGTGTTGTTTTGATACCCCGCAAAGGTACCGCGCCGTTATCCCTCTTCAATGGGGAGGCTGTCCCATTACACTGCAAACGGGTTACAGTCGCTTTGCAGCCGTTTGATGAGCGTGTATACCTTTCGCTCGCAAACATTATAACGTTCGGCCAGTACTGCCACGATGTAGGAAACCTTTTCGCCTTCGTCCAACAGCCTGTTGTAGTCATTGTATAGTTCGATATACTGTACGTCTTCCATCCGGATTCCTACTTTCCGGCATGTTTTCAGCATTCCTTTATTCAATTTCAGTAT
>VOFC01006883.1_pt1 | contig 12940 bp, 21 predicted proteins | sample 5384161 | NCBI WGS metagenome assembly VOFC01 (sample SAMN12384722, study PRJNA508395) | human gut metagenome | isolation source: healthy gut B | host: Homo sapiens | reverse complement strand
ACCACGGCGCATTCTTTTTTAGATAACATGGGGACTTTTTGGATATCATATACCACTTCAAAAATCACAAGTTCAAAACTGTAATCCTTTTTCCATAATCGGGCATTATTCTCTGTTAACTTTCGATTGACTTCATCCGGGTCCATCACTGAGGAACACCAGCTCAAATGGAAATTTGTTGTGGCGTTTCAATTCACAGAATAATTTCGCCATCGGCATGGAATCGCGCCGCCTGAAGCCACGAACCGCGATCTTGTCCCGCTGTCAGGTCATAGGTATTGATTGCCTTGGCAAACTTGCGAACAGTGCTTTGGAAAAACAGCCTTTACGGAGACTCTTCTCAAATCTCCTCCTGCCCGGCTCATCCACCCAAAAACTTTGCCATCAGCCATGCACTGTAACCGCCCGACGGACTCACGGCATGTAATCCAGTTCGCGCAGTTTCGGCTTTTCCAGCCTCGCACTGTTCATGCCTTTCATGCAATATAATATATATTTCTTATCCTTGCCAACTTTCCGGCTTCAGCCTGCTCAACAATATCCGGCATACTGACTGGTGCCCGGAAATGGCCCCATAGCCAAAAAGAAATGGCATCCCTGACATCCACCAACGAGATAAGTCCCCACTGCCAGATCAGAAAGCCCTTTAATCACGTTATCTCTGCTGCTTCACCAGCTCATTCTTTATCTCTCCATATCATTTCATTTATACCGTTTTTGTCTATTAGTCCCCGGGCATAAGCCCTTTCTTCTGTAAATGAACTTTGACAATCTCCCCCGTAAGATGTATCTATTTTTTCTCTATTAACTTTGCTATGATAGAAGTAAAATATATTTGGAAGGAAATAGAAAAAATGAAGAAATATATAAAATACGCTTTTCCAGGACCCTTCCCGTCTTTTCGGCTATATTTTTTCGGTATCCGCTTTCGGTATTGTGCTTCAGCAGGCCGGTTTTAATTTTATATGGGCTTTTGCATCAGTCTTTTCTTTATGCCGGCTCCATGCAGTTTGTCCTTGTGCCCGCTGCTGGCTTCAGCCGCTTCACCGCTGACCGTCGCCGTCACGACACTTTTTACAACAGCCGCCATGTTTTTACGGTCTGTCGTTTTATTGAATCCTTCAAAAAAATGAAGACGCAGCTCTACATGATTTTTCTCTGTCGGATGAAACCTATTCCGTCTCTGCAGCTGCAAAATGAAGATCCGGAGAGAAAAAACCACCAGGCCTGGTTTCTCATCAACCTGTTTGACCAGAGTTACTGGATCATCGGTTCTGTCATCGGCGCTCTGCTTGGTCAGGTTCTGCCCTTTGACTTTACCGGTATTGATTTTTTTTGACCGCACTTTGTTGTCATTCTGTTGGATCAGGTGCTGGCCCATCCGAAAGTGGCCGGCCGCTGCGCCGTTACAGGGCTTCTGGCAGGCATTATCTGTCTGTTCATTTTGGCTCCAGGCAATTTCCTTCTGCCTTATTGATCATCACCGTTTTATTTGTCACAGCCTTTGCACAGGCCGAAAGAAGAAAGGAACTGCCGTAATGAATCCAAGACATTCTATTTTGCTGATCGCCATTGCATCCGGTATCACCTTTTTGATTCGTGCACTTCCGTTTCTGGTATTTAAAAAAGCGGCAGATGCCGGCTTTCATCAAAAAGAAATCGCCGACAAACTGCCGCCTGCTATTATTGCTGTTCTGGTTATCTACTGCCTTAAGAGCCCATTGACTGTATTCGGCACCGAAACCATTAAGCCGCCATCGCCATTGCAGGTGTTGTCATCCTCCATCTCTGGAAACGTAATACGCTGTTAAGCGTGGCCGCCGAACTATTCTGTATATGATTTTTATTCGATGCCTTCCATAATGCGTCTTGCCACAAATACACCGCTGGCTGATGCATGGGACAGTGAGTGTGTCACACCCGCTGCCATCGCCAATAATATACAACCCTTTATGCCGTGTCTCAAGATTCTCATCAATGGAGACTTCCATGTTGTAGAACTTAACTTCCACCCATAAAACAGCGTATCTAGCATTGGCTGCTAGGACAATCTTGTCCAGTGCATAGATCATCTCGATAATGCCGTCAAGAATTCGCTTCGGAAGACTGAGCTCAGATCTCCAGGGGTCGCTGACAATGTCGGCACAACAAGACTCTCTCTAATACGTTTTTTCTGTGCTTCTTCTTCCCTGATCAAATCACCGAAACGCTGTACAATCACACCGCCATAAGCATATTGGAAAGTCGGGCAATACTTTCACCATAGCCATTGCTGTCTTTAAATGGCTCTGAAATGTTTGGCCTACAAAGAAGCGCAAAATTCGTATTCTCTGTTTGAAGTTCCGGATTTTCATAGCTGTGACCATTCACTGTCACAATTCCGTTTGTATTTTCGGCCTACAACTGCACCCTTCGGATTCATACATGCAGAACGTACGGCCAGAATCTTCAAACTTCTCTGTTCTGTATACAATCTTACTCTCATAGAGTTCATCCGTCAAATCCGAAAATACAACGGCAGGCAATTCAACACGGACATATATCCACACGATTGGTTTAGTTGGGAATATTCATCTCCTGACAGACAGTTTCCATCCACCTGCCCGCTTCGGCCAACGGAAATAATGCACTGTTTGCAGAAATAACTCTCTTAGCCGAAGTATGAACACCATAGCCTTCAGCTTCTTTTGTCACATGCTCCACACTACAGTTAAAGTAAAAATCAACTTTATCCTTCAGCTCGGCAAAAAGCTGCTCCAACACAATATAATTCACATCCGTGCCAAGGTGTCTGACCGAAGCATCCAGCAGATGCAGGTTATTCTGGATGCAAATCTTCTTAAACTTTGTATCGCCGGTTGGCAGTACATCCGGGTGCCTTCGCCGCCATGGCTCATATTGATATCATCTACATACCTCATCAGTTCCATGGCTTTCTTCTTTATGAATTATTCATGCAGTGTTCCCGAATTCATTGGTAATGTTATATTACCATCGGAAAATGCACCGGCCGCCAAAACCGCTCATAATGGCACAGGAAGGACATCCTACACACGGTTCTTGACAGTATCCCCCATTAATCGGACATTTTCTCTTCTCAAGTTCTCTGCCCTTCTCAAAAACGGCAATCTTCAATTCCGGTTTCTTCATGGCCATTCCGGGCTGAATAAATACCGCAGGGACCTGCGCCGATAATAATCACATCATATTGTTTCATTCTTATAAATCCCCTCTTCCCATGACGCATTCAACCATTCAATTACCTGCGCTTTTCCTCTTCACTAAAAGGAAAAGCTGTGTTGTCTTAAAGGGCATCCTGTGTCTTTTCATAAGCAAGGGCTCTGGCGAATTACTGCCAAAAGCCGCTTCCTCCTTCAGGATATTGCCCTCTTCGTCTTTTGCTTCTTTTGTTTGATGATACGGTATCGCATTCCCTGATAACTTTGCCCGTAAAAGGGTTGCCGTAGTTATAAAAATTCAGGGGATAAAATATCATCGGATGTAATCATCTGCCCACCATCCTTTTGATTCTCTGACAAAGTATCTCACTTCCAAAATGTATAGCATTTCGGAAGTGAGTTTTGAACAGTTATTTAACAAGGCTCCAACGCTGAGCTTTTACCCATATTATAATTCCAAATTTCGATATTCTTGCCATTCGCCGGAACACCGCTGTACATATCCGGCAGCTTGTTGATGAAGCATTTCGGAACCAGGTAATAGCTTCCTGTACCATCCGGAAGTACCTGCCACTGCGTTGCTGATGAAGACAATTCTACATTAGAACCGGATGTCGAACCCTGTCCTTTTACAGAAAGATACAGACCGGAACCTTCGTTCTTAATTGTGTAGTAACCATTGCTCTGATAGGTGAACTTAAATCGCCTGAAAAGCAACATTTCTATTTGACCCACAAAAGAAGATTCGTCCCCGACGTTTTTCCCTGTCACGATCAACCGAAATGGCATAATTCTTATTCTGAGCCAGAACCAGTCGATAGGTGCCATTAGAAACAGTTCTGCCATTGCTCTTACCATAAAAATCCGGTTAATGGGTGCCGTGGTTGTCTTTACGGTTACCTTATAACGATAGGCACCTGTCGGCAATGAGCCGAACCAATGCTTGTATCAAGATTCTTCAGATTATAGGCTTTGCATTTGTCTGCGCTGTCTTTCCAATCTTCATTCTGCCATTCGTATCGTAGCACCAACTGTCACAGATGTGATCTTCTCGCTTGATGAAACTGTTCCCCGAATGCTGAATGACGATCCCTCTTTATATTGCCCGGTATGCTGACCACTTATGGACGGCTTTTGTCGATGAACTAATCAAATACCATCGCTGTGAACCTCGCATATTTCCAAATCTCTATGTTCTTGCCATTATCAGTCCTGTGTGCAAAATCCAGACAGCTTGTATATGACAGTTTGGAACAATATAATAACCGCCTGCACCATCAGGCAATACCTCCATAAAGTTGCTGATGAAGACAATTCTACATTGGTTCCCGATGAACCTCCTGTCCCTGCTGCTGAAATATAACTCTATATTCTTAATCTTATAATAACCATTTCCCTGATAAGTAAACTGGAACTGGCGATATAAGATTTCCGCACGATTCAGAGCAAAATATTTGTGCCTGATGTATTTCTGTTGTTATCAACAGAAATTACCCTTATTCTGGTTCTTTGCTGATGCAATCAGATAAGTACCATCCTGAATCGTCGGTTGGAGTTACTGCATACAGAGAAAACCTTATCCAGCATCTGATGCTCTCCCTCTGAATCCTGCACAATTACTTTATAATGGTACATACCACCAGAAAGGCCGCTGATCTTCACTGATGCGTCTAATGCTGAAAGATCGTATGTATAAGTTCGGATAAGCAGTTCCGCCTGTTGCCTGATGATTATTTCTATCATAAACACCGACTGTAACCGCATCAACTTCAATCCAGAGCTCTTCCCTCAACAGAAAATCCCTCTCCGCTTCCATGCTGAGGGAGCTGTATAGTTGTCTAAAAGTCACTTCATAGTTGTCCAACATCTTCATACCAGAAATCGCCATCTACGGCTCCAGGAATACCATCTACAGTCGTCTGTGAACTATACTGCCAAAGTCATAATCCCCCCGTATATCCGGTCTGATATGTATAATGTACCAGCCAAATCGGATTACTTCTCGCTGATAGCAGATGCATTCAGATTATTCTCCAGCATCGCTTTGTTCGCATAGACCATCGGTATATAGCCTTTCTGACTTGCATAATCACAGAACGCAAGACACATTCGTAGCTGCCTGACGGGATAAATTCGCATTGTAAAGTCGTCCTGTTAAAGCGCCATGGCTTTCAGCATATTCATAATCAAAACCATCGGCAGATCGATCTGATGCCCTGCGGCCATCCGATCACCAGTCCACTTCCTGCCTTGCCTCATCCGGTGTAATGGCCGGGAATAAATGTACACACCAACTCTGATGCCACGGGCTTGTGCTCCTCAATATTCTTAATCAAGTACGGATCCTTGCCCGGATTGCCGGCACTTCCCCATCCTCTCTGTATCCGCACGGATAATAGCAAATTCAACCCCATCGTCCTTTGCCTTCGCCCAGTCAATATCTTCCTGATAACTGGATACATCCACACCATATCTTACAACACAGTCTGAAAATCTGGAATTATGTATATAATCATCCGGTACTGCACTCATTGTTGCAACACCATACTGTTTCTTCATTTCCTTCAATACTGCGGATCATCTGCATACTGCGGGTCTACTTCCGGTTCATCCTCCGTCTCATCCATAGTCTCTGTCTCAGATGCCTTTGATGTATCTGACGTCGCTTTTGTGTCGGAAGCCTTCTCTGTTGATACAACAGAAGCACTTTCTGTCTCAACAACTGTTTCTGTCTCCGTTTCTGCGGCATCCTCCGTACTGTCAGCGACATCTACCACAACAGCCTGCTGTCCGCTCAGATTGTCCGCTGTTCCCGCATCTGCAAAGCTGATAATGTCGACGGCATCATCAACGCTATGACACATATTGCAGATATAAACTTTTTTCATTTTCCTCTACTCCCTTTGTTGTCTCTATATCTGTCATTATCATTTCCTATTCTAGCTTACCAGTTGCTCCATCTAAATGCAACCTCTTTTCACAGATATATGGCTATTTTTTCACAGATATATGGCTATTTTTCATAATTCTTCATGATTTTAATCGTTGCTATTTACTATGCAAAATGTTATAATCATATTAACGCTTAAATCTACGGTACCTGTCTGCGATACGGCAGATGCTGTCGGCTGTGTGCAGAATATCACGGGAACCAGGAATGCTTTTATTCCTGCCACTTACATACAACATTCCATTGATTCTCTGTACATTCTGCCGGACGGATATAATGAATGATCATAGGCCGGTTTTATGGCGAGGCTCCGCAGATTTCCGTGTTTACAAACAATCTGAAAATGACCCGTATACCGTGATTTCACAGCATACGGGTCACTTTTTATTTACGCGAGCAATGAGCAAAGCCCATGCTTGCATGAGGCCTTGGCGACTGTCGCGATAATCATAAGAAACTCGCGAAGCGTGTTTCTTGTGATTTCAAAGACTTTCGCTCGCATATCCTAATACGGAATTCGTTTCTGTTTACAGACATCCTTTCCTATATTCAGGTCAGATTTTCATGCATCAGATAGATCATTCCGCCGATCAGTCCGCCAAAGACACCTGCATAGGCTGTGATCAGAAGGATATTCATCTGATATAATGCCTTTGGTATCTCCGAGGATATCGCATCCAATCTGACAAATCAGCCATGTCAGATCACACCAGAGCAGTGTATGCACCAGCAGGAACAAGCTGACAGGACGCACATGTTTTCTCAGTGCCAGAATATTCAGTTCATACCACATACGCTTCATCATTTCTCTCCCGCCTTTCTTTTTATCTCCCTGCAATCTCATTGCACAGCTTAATTATCTGCCTCATCTACATGCTTGCCTGTAATAGAATAAATCACCCATTCAGCAATATTGGTGGCATGATCACCGATACGTTCAAAGTATTTAGCCACCATCAACAGATCCGCCGCCTCAAAACTCTTCACACATGATTATCCATGGATACGCTTAACCAGTGCCATTTAATCTGATCAAAGAGATCATCTACCACATCATCATTATCAATAACATTGTGAGCTACATCCAACTCTTTTTGTTACATATGCCTCTGTACCACGGACAACCATCATCATTGTTTCATTGGCCATTTTCTGAATCAGTGATATTTCATCAATATCAGATACATCTCCCCAGCTGCAGCGATAACTCCGCAATATCCGAGGCCTGATCCCCGATTCGCTCCATATCTGTGATCATCTTCAATGCTGAGGAAATCTGTCTCAAATCTCTTGCCACCGGCTGCTGCTGAAGCAGAAGTTTCATACACAGTGCTTCAATATCGCGTTCCATGTGATCAATATCCATATCATAATCAATGGTCTGCTTTGCTTTATCCGTATCGTGACCAATCAGGGCATAAACACCCATTTCGATGGCTCTCTCAATCATATTGCCCATCTCAATAATGTCGTCATTAAGCTGCTTTAACTGTAAATCGAAACGATTGCGCATTAGCCAAACCTCCCTGTGATATAATCTTCTGTTCTCTTATCTCTCGGCATAGAGAAGAGTTCTTCTGTTTTGCCATCTTCAATCACTTCACCCAGCAGGAAAAAAGACGGTTCTGTCTGAAACACGGGTCGCCTGCTGCATATTATGAGTGACCATGATGATGGTATAATCTTTTTTCAATTCCAAAACCAGATCTTCAATCTTGGAAGTTGAGATTGGGTCCAAAGCAGACGTTGGTTCATCCATCAGGATGACATCCGGCTGTACAGCCAGTGCTCTTGCAATACAAAGTCTCTGCTGCTGACCACCGGAAAGTCCAAGGGCACTCTTATTTAATCTGTCCTTTAATTCATCCCAAATTGCGGCTCCTCTCCGTGAGCGTTCTACAATTTCGTCCAATTGGGATTTTTGTGGATACCATGGGTTCTCGGTCCATATGTAATATTGTCATAAACACTCATCGGAAAAGGATTCGGTTTCTGAAAAACCATACCTACTTTTTTTTTCTCAGCACATTGACGTCCATATTCGATCCGTAAATGTCCTCACCGTCCAACGTCACTTCTACCGGTAATCTTGCATCCCTCCACCAGATCATTCATACGATTCAGTGATTTTAAAATGTTGATTTACCGCAGCCGGACGGTCCGATAAATGCGGTGATCTCGTTGGCCGGAAGCTTCAGGTTGATATCCTTGAGCGCCTTGAAATCACCATAATATAAATCAAGATGTTCTACATTAAATTTATCCATATCTATTCCTTTCTCTTTCTTCTAGGCCTTCGTAAATTTCTTGGCGATCAGTGTGGATAATCCATTGATAATGATAACAACGACCAGCAGCACAACCGCCGTTGCATAAGCCTGATCCGTATGCAGTCCTTCACCGGATAACACATACATATGAACCGCCAGTGTTCGTCCGGATGACATCAGGTTTTTGCAATATCCGGTACAGTTCCGGCTGTAAAGATTAAAGCTGCTGTCTCACCTACAATACGACCAATAGCCAGAATAATACCTGCCAGTATACCCGAATTGCTGACGGCAGAACAATTCTAAAAACGGTTCTCAATTTACCGGCTCCCAATCCATAACTGCCTTCACGGAATGAATCCGGCACTGACAAAAGGGCTTCCTGCGTCGTACGCATAATAGAAGGCAGAATCATAATGGAAAGAGTAAATGCACCACGGCCAGTATAGAATATTTCCAATGGCAATAGGTAACGAAAAACAGCATACCGAAAAGGCCATAGACAATAGAAGGAATACCTGCCAGTGTTTCCGTTGTCACACTGACAACACCTACCAGTTTATTTCCTTTTTAGCATATTCAACCATATAAATAGCTGAGAAAAATACCAAGCGGTACTGTGATCAGAAGAGCCAGAATCGTCATAATCAGCGTATTAATGATTGCCGGAATCATGGACACATTTTCTGATGTGTAAGTCAATGAGAACAGGTCTGGACTGAGATTTGGGACGCCCTTAATCAAAATATAAAATATCAGGTAACCCAGCACGCCAATCGTAATAATCGCTGAAAATAAAACAAGTACTGCCAAGAAGGAAAGATAATTTGCTTCTTTTATAAGCTTTCAGGCGCTGTCCAAAAGTGACTTTATTAATTGCTTTAACGCCGTCTACTTCACTCATTATTTCTCCCTCCTTTTAATAACTGAGAACAACAGATTGATCAGAAGAATAAATACAAATAATACAACACCTGTCGCAATCAATGCTTCCCTGTGAAGACCTGTTGCATACCCCATTTCAATGACAACATTGGCTGTCATGGTTCGTACACCCTTAAATATACTGTGCGCCATCGCCGGCTGGTTACCGGCAACCATAATTACCGCCATTGTTTCACCAATCGCACGGCCTATACCAAGGACAACGCTGGGCCAGAATGCCGGATTTAGCAGCCCGGAAGCACCGCAAAGAATACACTTCTTTCATGATCTGCTCCCAATGCCAGAGATCCTTCATAATAACTGTTCGGCACTGCACGAATCGCGGATTCAGAAACACCGATAATGGTGGGAAGTATCATAATACCTAACAGAATGGATGCTGCCAGCATAGAATTACCTTTTGCAGTTAAATGCCGCAAATGTATTTCGGACAGTGGCACCAAAACTTCCATACCAAAGAAACCATAAACAATCGATGGGATACCCGCCAGAAGTTCTACTGCCGGCTTCAAAATTTTATACAGGCTGCCCGGGCAAAACCTTGCCATGAAAAACAGCCATAAATATACCAATTGGAACACCAATGATGATGGCCCCTGCTGTAACATAAATACTGCCGAGAATCATCGGTAAATACCAAATAAGTTATTGCTTGGTTTCAGACAGTTCCTCCAAGGAAATTCAGCGGTCCAATCTTACCAATGGCCGGAATACCACTGGAGAAGAGGAAAACACAGATCAGTAAAACTGCCAGAATAGAAACACAGGCCGCCACCAGAAAAACGATTTCCGTACTTTTTCTTTTTAACTTTCATAAATACTCCTGCATCCCTAAAACATAGGGGACTGTCCGGAGACAGCCCCAATTCATTGACTCGAATACTGCTTACTGAACATCTGCCCAGACTGTTGTTTCACCTGTGAAGATAGATTTTACCCTGGTCACTTGTCAGGTTCTCTACAGGGTTTTCATTGTTGACAATAACTGCGATACCATCCTGTGCAATTGTTGTTGCTGTTACACCTGTTTCTGTATCTTTCAGATCTCTGGAAGCCATACCGATATCACAGATACCTTCCTGTAGATGTAACACCTGTTGTGGAATCGGATGTCTGGATTTCAATATCTGCATTTGTGTTCACTGCAAGATAAGCTTCTTTTAATTTTTCCATAACCGGAGATACACTTGAAGAACCTGCGACAACGATTTTACCTTCAGGCTTACTGCCTGCATAAGCTGCTGCATTCTGATCAATCTTGATGTAAACTGTTCTGTTCAATGATATCCTGACCTTCAGCACTCATAATATAATCTACAAAATCCTTTGCCACATCACTGAGTCCGTCTTTTGTTACAATATTAAACGGTCTTGCTACTTTATATGTGCCATTTGCAACATTATCTGTTATTGTTGTTGCCTCGGCGCCGTCAATCTTAACAGCCTTTACTGTATCATTTAACGAACCAAGTGAAATATAACCGATTGCATATGGATCACCAGCTACGCTTGTCATCATAACAGATGTGCTGTTTGTAATATTTGCTTCTACTGTTGTATTATCTACCTTTGTACCATCAGCGGCTTTCTCTTCTACACCAAACAATTCAATGAAAGCACCTCTTGTACCTGAACCATCTTCACGTGAGTTAACACTGATTTTCTTTGCTTGTATCAAAATCGCCTGTTGCTGCAGCAACTTCTGTCTGTGCTGCTTCTGTCGCAGCTTCCGTAGCGGCACCGCTTGCTGCTGTTGTTTCTTTAGATGATGAACTTCCGCATCCTGCAAGGCTTCCTACAACCATTGCAAGTGTTAATGCTGTACAAATAAATTTTTTCATTTCTCATTTCTCCTTCTTTGAGATTTTCCTTTTTAACTCTTTAACTTCTCGTGTCGCTATTAAAGATAAAACTTCCATGTAAAAATCTAAAACCGGGGTTATGTAAAAATTCATGAAAAAATACGAAAATTCAGGGCGTGCGGCCCCAGACATAAAAGGCTTCAAAGGCCATTCAGTCACAGGATTGCTTCCGCTGCCAACGTCTGGCAATTACATAAGGCAGTACAATACACTGCCTAAGTACCAGCCGCCGTTGAAGCCCCTGTGTCTGAATGGCCTTTTTGAAGCCTATTCTAAAAAGCTTTTTACCGCACGCTATTAAATTTTTCAATACTGTTTCACCTAAACCTCTGTCTAAGTAATTTTTTATCATTTCTTGTGCATTTAAACAACACAGCATTCTGCATTTATTATTTTATGCCGGGTTGACGTGAACCATGCAATGTTTGACCAATGGGAACTGCTGCTCTATGGCATGATGGACATTCTCAGCAATGGCATGTGCCTCCTACAATTTTTTATCACCATCCGCTTTGATCTCAATATCTACATAATACTTTGACCCGAAACTTCTTGTCTTCAGAAGGTCAATGTCTTCTACACCCTGAATATTCATAATGCAGTCATGCATTTCATTCACGGTTTCCTGATCGCATGATTTATCCGTCATCTTGCTGATGGCATCTCTGAAAATGTCGACAGCTGCCTTGACAACAAACAGACAAATGACAACACTGGCCAGAGGATCCAGCATCGGGAATCCCATTCTGGCTCCAAAGATACCTACGAAACTTCCGACTGATGATACGCATCGGAGCGATGATGCCATGCATCTGCCATTAATGCCCCTGAGTTAATCTTCTTGGCTGCATTTCTTGTATACCAATACATGATTTCCTTTTGACAACGATAGAAATAACGGCTGCCGCCAGTGCCAGCACCCGTGTACTGCCAGTGTGTCGTAATGACCAGCCGTCGTTTCTGAACACCGGTTAAAACCGATGCCGACACCGGTCACACCTAAAAGAATAGCCAATATAATAGAAGCAACACATTCAAATCTGTCATGCCCATATGGATGATCTTCATCCGATGCCTTACCGGGAAATCTTAACTCCGATAATAACAATAATTGTGCTGAACACGTCAGATGCTGAGTGAATGGCATCTGAGATCATCGCTCCTGATGATGCCATCAAGCCGGCAATCAGCTTAAAATAGATAACATCAGGTTCACAGCAATACTATTCGCTGATACCTGCATCGCAATTTGTTCATTTGTCTTTGCTTTTACATTCTTCATCAATAACACCCTCCGTTCTGAAAATGAAACGATTCTAATACTCGCTCTCTCCATATTCTGCGGCAGATGCTTATAAACATAAAAAGCACCTGCGGAACACCAACTGTCCCGCAGATGCTTCACCATTTCATTCATCTGCTGCCCGAAAGGGCCCGGCTGCGATCGTTTATAAAAAGTGCGCCCCTGCCTGATCAGTTTGTACTGTATATATGCAGTGCAAAGAGATTATCTATACTATAGTACGCGGGTACACAGTTAGTCAAGCGTAAACCGGCATTTTATCGAAGCTTATTCTCATCATAAACGACATAGATATATTGAATATTTTCAATGGCTTCACATGGCTCACGATGCTTCAATGCCTTCTGTCCTGTTCTCCCGGATGAACAAAGCCACGATCCGTCTGCGGATTAATGCAGCTGATGGTCCTCAACAGATCATTGATGATAGTT
>VOFC01003564.1_pt1 | contig 12952 bp, 20 predicted proteins | sample 5384161 | NCBI WGS metagenome assembly VOFC01 (sample SAMN12384722, study PRJNA508395) | human gut metagenome | isolation source: healthy gut B | host: Homo sapiens | reverse complement strand
TCAGAATCGGTCGATGTCTGAGCCGCAATTTTTCTTCGATAAATATTACACTCCATATTCGAGGAAAATCAATTTTGTAATATCAAATTTTCGTAAATATCCGAAAATTTCGAAAGGCGAGGGAGGATACCGATGCAAATGCCGAAGGCAGCACCACCCGCCCGGATCGGGCGAGAGAGAGAAGGAAAGCGCTTCGCAGCCCGTACCCATTGAAATTCCAACAAAACGAAGAAACGGAAGTGATTGCTCACTTCCGTCTCGTATGGCGGAGGACATGGGACTCGAACCCCGGGGCTGTTACACCTTACTTGATTTCCAATCAAGCTCCTTAGCCACTCGGTCAATCCTCCAAGTTTGTGCCGCTCAGCGACACCTATATTACTATAGCATATCCGGACTGGCTTTGCAAGCAAAATTTCGACAAAGCTGCATTTTTTCTTTCAGGAAAGCCGCGTTTTTTCACAGTTTTCTGTAGTTTGCTTTTCAGGCTTTTCACAGCGTTTTTACACTGTATGAGTGAACTACCCATTGTCTAAAGCCAATGGGCTTCCTGCTTCAATTCTCTTTAGGCAAAATGCGTCGGCGCGAAAAATTTCATCTCCATGCCTGTATCCAGAACCAGCATCTTTTGGCATCGTCAAAATACGATAGGTCACAAACAGATCGCCTGCCGCACCGCTGACATTGAAGATCTGGATCGCATACAGATACCACCCGGATTGCTCTGGGCCATATCTCGCAGCAGCAGGGGTCAGTACAATGCCCCATACCACGATCGGCGCCAGCGCAATGATCATGTACGCCGTCCTGCGAAAAAGAACCGGCTGCTCGCATAGGCCATGCCCGCTCGCAGCTCCGAAGCCATACTGCGCCGGCACCCGGTGAAGAACTTGATGCATGCCATGCACCCCTTCATGCAGAAAGAGATACACTACAAAACCGACCAGTGTTCCCAGCGCGGCAGCCGTAATCTGTACCGGATGCGCCATGGAAACTGCTGTTTTGCACCGGCAAAACCATCGCGATCATCGCCGCAATGACAGCTCCGCTCAGTGCGATTCCGTTTCTACAAGCTTCGGATCGCCTGCCAAGATCGATGACTTCGTAAAGCCATAGCCCTACGGTAAAGCCGCATAGGCATATGGCCATTTTTCTCCTTGCTGCTTCATGTCTATTTCAGTGCTTCCAGCACAGCCTCGGCATCGCTGCCGACGCCGGTGTGGCGAAACCAGGTTTTTGATCCAAACCCGCAAGCCCATACGGTACCGGCACATCGGTCTCTTTCGCAAGCGCCGCCACATAAGCGAATCCGTCGGTGCAAGGACCGATGCCGATTGCCGAGCCACACTCTCCGCGAACTTGTATGCGCTTGCTGTCGATGCGATGACCGTCGGCGTTTCATCGCCGCTCTTGCGGTAATCCTCATAGACCTTATAAGCGACCGCCGTATGCGTATCCATCAGATAATGATTTTCACGCCACATCCTGCCGATGGTCGCGAGTGTTTCCTCCTGCGTGCAATAGCCTCCGTAAAAATCGCCGAGCCCCGCCCGAACCTTTTCATTGACCTCATACACCTTGTCCTTATCCAGCCCGTTCATCCAGTCGCGAATCAATGCACCGTCACGTCCGCTGAGCAGATACAGCAGGCGCTCCAGATTGCTGGAGATCAGAATGTCCATCGACGGAGAATTGGTGCAGTAGAACTTGCGCACCTCGCCGCGGATATCATAAGCGCCCGAACGGATAAAGTCGGTCAGCACCTTATTGTCATTGGACGCGCAGATTAGTTTCGCGATCGGCACACCCATTTCACGCGCAAAATATGCTGCCAGAATATTGCCGAAATTTCCTGTCGGCACGACCACGTTCATCGGCTGCCCGCACGCAAGCACGCCGTCTGCTGCTAGCTTCAGATAGCTATAGACATAATATGCTACCTGCGGCACCAGTCTGCCGATATTGATCGAATTTGCCGAGGAAAGTTTACATGCCGCGCCGCAAGTTTCGCGCAAATGCATCATCGCTGAAAATCTTCTTCACGCCGGTCTGCGCATCGTCGAAATTGCCGCGAATCGCAAAAACATGCGTGTTGTTCCTCCTGCGTGATCATTTGCTCCTGCACCTGGCTGACGCCATTCATTCACAGGATAGAAATACACGATCTCTGTGCCCGGCACATCCGCAACCCTCCAGCGCAGCTTTGCCGGTATCGCCGGTCGCCGTCAGAATGCAGATTTTGGAGGTTTCTCCTTTTGCACGCGGTCGTCATCAAATATGGCAGAATCGAAACGTGCCATGTCCCTTGAACGCCGCGGTTTTGCTGTGATATAACTCAAGAAAAATGCGCCCCTCCGCTTTTTTATCTCCACGATGTCCCGCGCCGTAAACTTTTGTCATAGGCGCCCGCAATGCAAGCCCCATTTCTTCTTCTGTAAAATCATCAAAGAAGGTTCCGATGACCGCCTGCGCGACCTCGCGATAGCCCGCCGTTCCTTTTTGATTTTTTCAATCATCGCTTCCGGGTGCAAAAGCCGTAAGAATCTGTTCGGGAACATAAAGCCCTTATCCTCCTCCGCAATACCCCCGGATGACCGCCTGCGCACCCGTCTTTTTGCAGACTGCCCCTTGCTTTCTCATATAACATTAAAACAGAACCCCCGTTATAAACTACAAACGATACATACATACGCGCAACTGAAAACAGTTGCATAGCCTTCACGCAGCAAAGCCGAAACCATGCTGCGCACTTATTTTCATAAAGCATGGCTGAAACAATGCCTTACTTCACCTGCTCGACACAGGCACGATTTCAACCACGCTAAATTTTGAAAATACCCCCACGCAGCGAAGCTGAAATAGCAGCTGCAGGTGCTCCTCTTCCCCCACGCAGCGAAGCTGAAATCATGCTGTCCCACGCCTTGTGAGAAGCCGCCGAAACTGCCAGCGTGCTGAACGCGCGGTTTTGGCTGCGAAATACGCTGTTTGAGCGCTTGCGCGAGTTCGTAATTTCACCCAAAACCGGTGAAGCACGCTGATGCAGTTTCCGGCGACGAGCAGGTGAAGCAAAGCATTATTTCAGCTTCGCCACCATTTCGCCCGCCTTCACCTGCTGTCCTTCGACACATAGATTCTCTCTACGGTTCCTGCCGCGGCAGCTAAGGATATTCGTTTCCATCTTCATCGCTTCAATGACTGCAATCGGCTGGTTTGCCTCTACCTTTTCGCCTTCCCTTGACGAGCACCTTGATGATATTGCCCGATATTGGCGCCGACCTCAAGCGGATTGCTTTCGTCCGCATACAGCGCTGAATTGAGGAGTTGACAGTGACCGTCTTATCCTTGATCTTGATAATACGGCGGGTTGCCGTTGACTTCAAAGATCGCTTCCCGCATACCATCGTTGTCGACCGGTCTGACCTCCTGTAATCTGACAATCAAGACGCGTCCCTCGCCGAGTTTGACCTCGCAGGTCTCGCCCCTCTGCCAGACTGTGGAAGAAGATGTCGGAGCCCATGTAGCGGAAAGAACCCTCCTTGCGGATGGACTTGACGTAATCCTCAAAGACCTTCGGATAGATCGCGTAAGAGATAACCTCTCTATCCGTACCCTCTAAACCCAGCTCCTCCTGCAGTTTTCTTGCGAATGCCCTTCAAAGTCCTCAGGCGGAAGCAGCTCTCCCGGTCTGCAGGTAATTGCCTTTTTGCCCTTTAAGACCACCTTTTGATGTCCTGCGGGAAACCGCCCTCCGGCTGTCCCATCATGCCTTCGAAGTAGGAAACTGTGGAATCCGGGAAGTCAATGTTCGCGCCCTTTTTCTACGATATTTTCCGGCGTCAGATCGTTCTGCACCATGAAGATCGCCAGGTCGCCGACCACCTTGGAGGACGGTGTGACCTTGACGATATCGCCGAGCATCTGATTGACCGCCTTGTACATATCCTTGACTTCCTTTGAGCTTGTGACCCAGACCGAAGGATTCCACCTGTGCCTGCAGATTGGAGTACTGGCCTCCCGGAATCTCGTATTTATAAATTTCCGCGGATGCGGTCTGCAATTCGATTCAAAGTCCTTGTAAACCGGACGTACATCTCTCCAGTATTCACTGATCTTCTGCAGACCGTCGGAATCCAGTCCGGTATCGCGGTCGGAATGCTGCAGCGAAGCCACGATGGAGTTCAGAGCAGGCTGCGAGGTCAGACCGGACATGGAGTTGAACGCCGCATCGACGATGTCAACACCCGCCTGCGCTGCCATGAGTACGGTGGCTACGCCGTTGCCGGACGTATCATGCGTGTGCAGATGGATCGGAATGCCGATTTCCTGTTTGAGCGCACCGACCAGCTTGGAAGCTGCCGTTGGCTTGAGCAGACCGGACATATCCTTGATGCCGAGAATGTGCGCCGCGCTTTTCCAGCTCTTTCGCCATTCTCACATAGTAGCTCAGCGTATATTTGGTCTTGGACGCGTCCAGAATATCCCGGTATAGCACAGGCAAGGCTCTGCGATCATGCCCTGGTTGAGCGTCTCGTCGAGCGCTACCTCCATGCCCTGGATCCAGTTCAGCGAGTCAAAGATACGGAATACATCGATGCCCGCTTTGGCAGACTGCTTTGACGAACTCACGGATCACGTTGTCAGGATAATTCTTATATCCGACTGCGTTCGCGCCGCGCAGCAGCATCTGCAGCAGAATGTTCGGGCACTTCTCGCGCAGAACCTCCAATCTCCCCATGGGTCCTCCTTTGAGGAAACGATATGCGGTGTCGAAGGTTGCGCCGCCCCACATCTCAAGGGAGAAAAGTTGCGGCCGTAAACGGAGACCGCCGGTGCGATCTTTTCCATGTCGACGGTTCTCACGCGTGTCGCCATCAAGGACTGCTGTGCGTCACGCATCGTGGTATCGGTCACGAACAATCTCTGCTGCTTGCGTATCCACTGGGTAAAATCCTTGGCGCCCATTTCGTCGAAGAGCTGCTTGGTGCCTCTGCCCTGTAGATCTTTGAGTTCGCTTGCCTTGAATTTCGGAAATACCGGAACATTGTAGCTTTTCTTCGCGCCCTTGGTTTCGTTGACAAATTTGTTGCCGAGGAATTCAATGACGCGCAGCTCGTTATCCTCTACTTTTGCGATGTCCAAAAGATCCGGCGTATTCGCGATAAATCCGGTATCGCAGTCTCCCGCCGCGAAGGTCGGATGATTGAGCACATTGAGCATAAACGCGATATTCGTCTTGACGCCTTTGATCTCGGTCTCACGCAGTGCGCGGATCGCCTTGCGTCTGGTATCTTCAAAGCTTCTGCTGTACGCAGTCACTTTCAGAAGCAGGGAATCGTAGAACGGCGTGATCGTCGAGCCCTAAGCCGTTGCCGCCGTCCAGTCTGATGCCGAAACCGCCCGGCGAACGATAGATTCGATGGTTCCGGTATCCGGCATGAAGTCATTCGCAGGATCCTCGGTCGTGATACGGCACTGGATCGCGTGCCCGGTCACCTTGATCGCGTCCCCTGGCTTGGAATGCCAACTTCCTCAGACGCCAGCGCGTATCCTTCCGCGATCAAAATCTGAGACTGCACGATATCGATACCGGTTACCATTTCGGTGACGGTATGCTCTACCTGAATACGCGGGTTCATTTCGATGAAATAGTGCTTGCCTGTGGATGGGTCGAGCAGGAACTCTACTGTACCTGCCGAGCGATAGTCCACCGCCTTTGCAATCTTGATTGCGTCCGCGCAGATGGCTTCGCGCTGTGCGTCAGTCAGGCAAAGCGCAGGCGTAAATTCGATGACCTTCTGGTGACGTCTCTGGATGGAGCAGTCACGCTCAAAAGATGCACGATATTGCCCGCCTTGTCGCCCAGAATCTGCACTTCGATGTGTTTCGGGTTCTCAAGGTATTTTTCAATAAAAATATCATCAATGCCAAAAGCCTTGGCTGCTTCGGAACGTGCGGAACGGAACTGCGGCAGCAGCTCTTCCTCTGTTTCTGACGATTCTCATACCGCGTCCGCCGCCGCCGGCTGCTGCCTTGAGCATCACCGGATAGCCGCAGGAATTCGCGAATTCCAATGCTTCTGCTTCTGTTTCAATTGCTTTTTCCACGCCCGGTACCGTCGGTACGCCGACAGAGTGCGCCACGAGCTTAGACTGGATTTTGTCACCGAGCGCGTTCATCATATCAGCCGTCGGTCCGATAAACTCGATGCCTTCATCTGCGCATGCCTGCGCAAATTCCGCGTTCTCCGCCAGGAAACCGTATCCCGGATGGATGGCATCGACACCCTTGGCCTTTGCCAGCGCGATGATCTCATCGATGCCCAGATAAGCGCCGACCGGGGTCTTGCCCTTACCGATCTGGTATGCTTCATCAGCTTTCGTTCTGAATAAAGTATTTTTGTCCTCTTCGGAATAGATCGCAACCGTTCGAATCCCGAGCTCCTTGCATGCACGGAATACACGAATCGCAATCTCTCCTCTGTTTGCCACCAATACTCGTTTGAATTTTTTAATTTCTCCCATTTTCTCTCTCCCTAAAAAATTACTTCACCACATGAACATCCATCTGTGGAAATGGTATTGTGATATTTGCTTCATCAAAAGCGTATTTAACCTGTTCCTCCAGATAATACTTTACATCCCAGTATTTAGAGGTCTTGCACCAGACTTTGAAGTCAAGTTCGACTGCGCTGTCCTTGTGCTCCGCGACACAGTAAGAACGGCGGCGGACTTTGTAAAATATCACCGCAGGATGCCGCGACGGTCATCAGGATGTCCCTGACCTCGTTCAGATCCGCGCCATAGCTGACTCCGAACTTGCAATCCACGCGGCGCGTTGTCCGCGTGTTTGATTGACCAATACGGAAGCTGTGATCGTACCGTTTGGAATCGAGATTGACTTGTTATCATAAGGTCCTGAGGGTTGTCACCATCAGGTCGATGCTTTTGTACAATCCCGGTCACACCGGCAACTTCTATAACGTCACCCCGTATAAAGGGTTGGTTAACTAATATAATGATACCGCTAGCAATATTACCCAAGCTGTCCTTTAAGGCTAAGGCAATGGCAGCTCCGCAAGCGCCCAGCACCGTCACCAGCGGCGCCGTCGGGACGTGCAGACAGGTCAGCACAACGACGAAAATCAGCAGATAAAGCCCGTATTTTATGACCTTGAGCAGGAACTTATATACGGATTCGTCCAGCGAACTTTTGTCCATCACCTTTCTGGCTACCTTCAGCACAAGTTTTGTCAAAAGAAGCCCTGCGGCCAGAAAAAATCAGCGCGAGGAGGATGTCCTCCCACAGCTGATCAGCTTTTTCCCATGTTTTTTCAGAAAATCCCATCATGCCATCCTTTCACACACGCGGCACGCGCTACTATGCGTAAGGCCCCGTGCCGCTTCTTCTGCGTTCCAACTCATGCAGCAGCTTCTTGCGCAGGCGGATATCGTCCGGCGTGATCTCAACCAGCTCGTCATCGTTGATGAATTCCAGCGCTTCTTCGAGCGTAAAGGTTCTCGCCGGAGAAAGCTTGATTGCCTCGTCAGAGCCTGCCGCGCGCATATTGCTGGCTTTTTCGCCTTGCATGGGTTGACGACCATATCATCGTTGCGCGAATTCATGCCGACGATCATGCCCTCATAAACCTTGGTGCCCGGCTCCACAAACATCTGCACACGCTCGCCGATATTGAACAGCGCGTACGGCGTGCAGACACCTTCCTCCTGCGCGATCGCCACACCGTTGACACGCTGCGGAATCTCGCCCTTGTATTCGTCAAAGAGTCAAACCGTCTGACCATCGTGCCCTCGCCGCGCGTATCGTTGATAAATTCGCTGCGGTAGCCGAGCAGACCTCTGGTCGGCACCAGATATTCGATGCGGGAATAGCCGTTTTCACCGGACATCTGCGTCATGAAAGCCCCTTTCTGATATTCAATTTATTGATGACCGTTCCGGCATATTCGTCCGGAACTGTGATAACCACTTCTTCAATCGGCTCGAGCGGCTTACCGTTCTCGTCTCGATGTAAAATAACCTCCGGTTTGGAGACCGCCAACTCGTAGCCCTCTCTGCGCATATTCTCGATGAGAATGGAAAGGTGCAGCTCGCCGCGTCCGGAAACCTGAAACAGTCGGTGGAATCGGTTTCTTCCACAATCATGCCGACATTAACCTCCAGCTCCTTGTTCAATCTTTCGCGGATATGGCGCGAGGTTACATATTTACCGACCTTGCCCGCGAACGGGGATTTGTTGACCATGAAATTCATGGACAGCGTCGGTTCTTCAATGTGGATCATTTCCATTGGCTGTGGGTCCTGCGGATCACAGATTGTCTCCCCCGATCGAAATATCCGAGATACCTGATACCACCACGATATCGCCGCATTCTGCCTGCGGTACCGTCATCCTCTTGAGCCCTCTGTAAACAAAGACCTGATTGACCTTGCGGGTTGCGATGCTGCCGTCTGCCTTCGCGACAGCTACCGTCTGTCCTTCCTTGATAATGCCTTTGGTGATACGGCCCGATGCCGAGTCTGCCGATGTAGTCATCATAGGCCAGCGTGGAAACCTGCAGCTGCAGCGGTTCCTCGTTGAGATCCGGATACGGCTGGCAATGCTCGATGATAGTATCGAACAGCGGAGTCAGATCCAGACCGCCGAAGCCCTGCGGGCTCTTTTTGATCTTGTTTTTCTCCCTCTCCGATCAGTACGTCCGCGACCTCCTTCGGGTCTCTGACTGCCACGCCCTGCCGCGCGATCCCGTAGAGAATCGGGAAAATCCAGCTGTTCATCACTCGCGTCCAGATCCATAAACAGCTCATAGACCTCGTCAACGACCTCGTCGATGCGGGCGTCTTTTTTTCCAGCTTATTGATGAACAGGATCGGGTTGATGCCCTGCTCCAACGATTTTGAGTACAAAGCGCGTCTGCGGCATCGGTCCCTTCGCTGGAATCCACCAGCAGAATGACCGTATCGACGGTTTTCATAATGCGCTCTACCTCCGAACTGAAATCCGCGTGGCCCGGCGTGTATCGACAATGTTGATCTTGACGTCGTTATGCATGATGGAACAGTTTTTAGAGTAGATGGTAATTCCTCTCTCTCTTTTCGATGTCGTCACTGTCCATCACGCAGTCCACGATCTCTTCATTGGCTTGAAACACGCCGCTCTGATTCAGGAACGCGTCCACAAGCGTGGACTTGCCGGCATCGACGTGCGCGATGACGGCGATATTGATGATTTTTTCTTTTTTTGCTCATGATATCCTTCTTTCTATTTGAACAGAGCGAAATCTCGCTCCGCGGTTTCTTCCGTTATGCCTGTGAATCGTTGAAATTTTAACAATCGCGAGCAAAACTAATATTTAATTATTGTACCATATTTTTTTTTTCGAATTCAACAAAATGTTATTGCCCGCGCCCTTATTTTTTTGCCCGCGTCTTCCTTATTTTTCCCATTTTGTAACCGATTTCGGCTATCCCTCATAGACTGACAATACACAAGTCTATCTTGGAATCACGGAGGTGTTTTATGCCCAAAATATTTTTAAGCCCCTCGACGCAGGACTACAACAGCTATGTCAACGGAGGGAATGAAGCGCTTTACGCAAACCTTATCGCAGATGCCATGGAGCCTTATCTCAGAGCTTCCGGCATTGACTTTACTCGAAATGATCCGAATGGCAATGTCAGTACATCCATAGCCGCATCAAACGCCGGAAATTACGATCTGCATCTTGCCATTCACTCCAATGCCGCGCCTGCCAATCTGGCAGGCATGCTTCGAGGCTCCGATGTCTACTACTATCGCGACAGTACACGCAGCCGCGCGGCTGCCGAAATCTTCGCTAACAATTTAAAAGCTGATCTATCCCAAAGCCCCGATCTTGTGGCCGCGGTACCGACCACGACACTCGCTGAACTGCGCCGCACCGCGGCACCCGCCGTCCTCGTTGAAGTTGCCTATCACGACAATATCGACGATGCCAACTGGATCACCGGCAACATCGAAAAGATCGCCGAGAATCTGGCACTCTGCCGCAGATTATCTCGGCGTCCTGCTTCCAGGAGCCGTAGAACTCTGCGCGGCGATCGTTTCCGAAACATACTGCCCCAAAAAAATGCCGAGAGCGCCTCGTTTACGGCGTTCCCGGCATCTTGCGATATACGCGGCCTATTTTTTCTTTCATTCGCACGCGGAAGGCACGTGCCGCCGTTTGCTCAATTCCTCCTCAAAGCAGAGTCCGTACCAGTGCGCCGGTTGATATTTGGCGGTGTCTTGAATACTGCGGTCGCAAAATTCCGCTGCGGCAAGCAGCGCTTCTTTGATGGAATTGCCACTGAGTACCTCCCGCAGAGCGCTGAGGTGAACACATCGCCTGTTCCATGCAGCTGACGATGTACCATCGGTTTTTCAATGCGTACGATTTCATCTCCGAGCCGCGCCAAATAACCGATCTTGTCGCCGCGGCGCACACTGGTAATGATCACGTTTTCGTTGCGCAGCCCTTCCAGCAGTGCTTCATTACTGACAGACTCATCATCCGCGGCTCCGCCAAGCAAAAAGCCTTGCTTCGGTGCGGTTTGGCGTAATGATATCCGCCATCTCGCAAAGCTTTCGCATCTCAACCGCGAATTCTTCCGAAAAGCAGGAATACAGACTTCCGTTATCGCCCAGCACAGGGTCTGACAGCACGATTGTCTGCGGTCCCGAAAAAGCGCGGATAAACTCCCGCGCAAAGGCAATCTGCTCTTTCGTGCAGAAAAATCCCGTATAAATGCAGTCGAACTGCATGTCCATTTCCTTCCAGTGCGCGGCGATCTGCCGCATATCCTCTGTCATATCCCGCATCACAAAGCGGTCAAAGCCTCCGGTATGCGTGGAAAGCACCGCCGTCGGCAGCGGCACCGTCTCAATGCCGTAGGAGGAGATAATGGGAATGGACACCGTCAATGAAAATTTCCCGAAGCAGGAAAAATCGTTCAGCAGTGCCACGCGGGTCAAGCCGCTTCCGTTAATGGGTACCATGGTTTCGTGCCTCCGTCCCTCACAGATATCGCGCGCGACAAACACGCCGCTGGCCGAAGCATGCGACAGAGAATGCGTCACGCCGCTGCCGTCTCCGATGATATATAATCCCGGGCTGACTGCACTCCAGATGTTCGTCAAGCACGACCTCCATATTATAGAACTTAACCTCTACGCCATACAGCAGCGTATCGTCATTCGCCGTCCCCGGCGCGATTTTATCAAGGCGTGAATCATCTCGATGATGCCATCCAAAATCCGCTTTGGCAGCACCAGACTCAAATCGCCCGGCGTAGCCGCGAGCGTCGGCACAACCATGCTCTTTTTCCAGCCTCTTTTCGGTGCTTCTGCGTCCGCGTTCCAAATCCCCAAAGCGCTGCACGATGACCCCGCCGCCCAGCATATTGGAAAGTCTGGCAATGTCTCGCCATAACCGTTGCTGTCCTTGAAGGGTTCTGAAAAGTGTTTCGAAACCAATAACGCGAAATTTGTGTTCTCCGTATGCATGCGCGGCGTCCTCATAGCTGTGTCCGTTGACGGTCACGATGCCGTTCGTGTTTTCGTTGACTACAATGCCGTTTGGATTCATGCAGAAGGTTCGCACGCTATCCTCAAACTGCTTCGTCCGGTACACAATTTTGCTCTCGTACAGTTCATCTGTCAAATGCGAAAAAATGACCGCCGGAAGTTCTACCCGCACGCCGAGATCGACGCGGTTGGACATTGTCTTGATGTTCATTTCTTCGCAGATTTTTCCATCCACTTGCTGCCGCTCCTGCCGACGGAGATGATGCACTTCGCGCAGTGATATTCCTCATCCTTGGTAAAGATTCGATAGCCGCCTTCGTCGCCCGCGATGGACTGCACCGGCGTATCAAAAAGTCGAAATCAACGCTTCGAGTTCTTTATAAAGATTCTCTAAAACCACATGGTTGAGATCCGTCCCAGATGGCGCACTGACGCGTCCAGCAGTTTGAGACCGTTCTGCATACAAATTTTTTTGTATTTGGTCTGCGCAGTCGAAAAAAGCCTGGCGCCCTCACCGCCGTGGGTCATATTGATGGTATCGACATATTTCATCAAATCCAAAGCCTGCTGCCTGCCAATATGTTCGTGCAGCGTGCCGCCGAAGTCGTTAGTGATGTTGTATTTGCCGTCGGAAAATGCGCCCGCGCCGCCGAAACCGCTCATGATCGAGCAGCTCTTGCAGTTGATACAGGCTTTGACCTGTTTACCGTCGATTGGACATTTGCGCTTTTTCGAGCTGTGACCCGACTTCAAATACCGCTGTCTTGAGGCTCGGGTCGAGCTTTTTGCAGTTCATAGGCCGCAAAATGCCGCCCGGGCCTGCGCCGATAATGATAATATCGTAATGTTTCATCATGAAACCTCCTTGTTTTTTTGTTTTCATCCGTTACTTCATACACGATTGAGTATAGCACATTGCCGCGCAAAATCCAGTGATGCTTCCCGCTTTATTTTCCCCGAGTTGAAAGTGTTTGGACGGAAGCTCTTGCTCGCGTTTAACCCTTTTACACTTATTTTGGGCCCATCTTGATTGTGTATCTTAGGCTTTTTATCTTGAACGCGTCACAAAACAGGCGGCAGATTCTGATTAAAGTCAAAGTCTTCAAGAATCTGCCGCCTGTTTTATAATGGGACAAAAAGTGTGTAAAACGGAACCTGTGATTCCTTTGCGCACATGCCTTCATGTATGGCATAAGCGCTCCGCAAGGTGCTTTTTTTATCTTGATTTCAAAATATCGCCGCGCGATGCTTTCGAATTTCTTTCTGCTTGCGTTAGATCACATAGTTATTCGCATATCGCTCTTGCTGCTGTTCGAGCAAATCCTGCAGCGTAATGCTCTGCAGATAAGTCTCAATCACCTGCTGCAATCCCCTCCACATCGGAAGCGTC
>VOFC01005097.1_pt1 | contig 12957 bp, 22 predicted proteins | sample 5384161 | NCBI WGS metagenome assembly VOFC01 (sample SAMN12384722, study PRJNA508395) | human gut metagenome | isolation source: healthy gut B | host: Homo sapiens | reverse complement strand
CTTTCTCCTCCCGCCTCACCTTCTCGGCATCCACCACAATCTCGCAGTGAAAAATTTTCTGTTCGATACGTTCGTTGAAGTTGTCGGACACCGAACCGACAAACATTCCCTGCGTCAGACCGGAAATCTTGCTCGGCGGAATGAGCGCATCCATCTGCGTGTTGATGGAGGTGGAAACATCCTGCCGGTTGATGGAGATAGACTGCCGTTTCTGCAACACCTTACCGAAGCGTTCCGATAGTGTCTTGCCGTTTCACCTACCACCTGCCCGGAGAAAATGTTACCGACCGTATTCATCACCACTTTCGCCTCCTTATCACCGTAGTCGCGCACCAGCTGGCTGAAATCCTGAAATCCCAGACACACGGCAACCTTGTTGCTTCGGGCGGTGGCTATAAGGTTGTCCAACCCCTTGAAGTATATCGTGGGCAGCTCGTCGATGATGACCGATGACTTCAGCATTCCCTTCTTGTTGATGAGTTTCACGATACGGGAGTTATACAATCCGAGAGCCGCCCCGTAGATGTTCTGACGGTCGGGATTGTTGCCAACGCATAGGATTTTCGGCTCTTCGGGATTGTTGATGTCCAGCGTAAACTCGCTGTCCGACATCACCCAATAGAGCTGCGGGGAAATCATCCTTGACAAAGGGATTTTCGCGCTTGCTATCTGCCCCATCAACTGCTCCGCAGCCCCTCCGAGCCATGCATCCATGAACGGAGAAAGGTAGTTTTCCAGTTCCGGGTAAGAGGTCAGTATCGGGAAAATATCCTCGTAACGGCGGTTCAGGAACTCGATGGCATGGGGGAACGTGCAGTATTTGCCGCCTTGATAGATTTTGAGATACCATATAATGCTGGCAAACAGAATAATAGGTGATTCCACGAAGAAGTCGCCCTGCTTCTGCACCCAAGTTTTATTGAGGTTAAGCATTATCGTGTAGGCACTCTCGTAAGCGTCCGTAATATCCTCCATGAAATCCGGGTGTATGGGATTGCAACGGTGTGAGCGTCGCGGGTCGTCGAAATTGATCACATAGAATTTCGGCTTCACCTTGTAGCCCTCCGGGTGGTTCAGCAAATGGTTGTAGGCTATGGTGGACAAGTCACTGAATTTGAAGTCATATACATACATCGAGAAGCCCTTTTCAATCTGTTGCTTGATAAAATTGTTTACCACGGCGTAGGACTTGCCGCTGCCCGGCGTACCCAATACAATGGACGCCCTGAAGGGATTCACCACATTGATCCAGCCATTGTTCCAACGCTTTTTGTAATAGAAGCGTGTGGGAAGATTGACCGAATACTCGCTTTCGATGAGCCGCGTTTCCTGCATGAAACTCTCGTTTTCGTTATTGAACACATCGTCCATGAGGTTGTGCTTCAACAGACGGCTCATCCACAGACCGCCCATCAGCAGACATACATAGCCCGCGCCAACGGCCAGGATATACAGTCCCGTCACCGCCTCTATCGGCAGCGGCAATGCCAGTATCCACCAGTTGAGGAAGAACAGCACGAAGCCAACGGCAAGAGCCGTCCAGATTCTTCCCCAAGTGATTTTCTCACCCTTCACGCCCTTTGTCCCCAGACAGGACAGGGCAAGCAGGAGGACGGCAAATAGTTTCGTGTAGAGGATGGAACGGAACAGCCCCGCCGTGCGGTTGAAGTTCATCAGTATCCTGTCCACCACGCCGATGTCCACACCCCAGAGCCGTATGGCTTCATAACAGAACCAGTACACGTTCATGACCACTAAAATAATACTCACGGCACGCAGAAAATCCATGATTTTCGCCAACGCCCTCAAATCGTCTTCTTGTTGTGACATACATTGAAATTGTTTTGATTGTTGATACTTTGGATTACATTCCCAAGCCCTTGCGCTTCTTCTTTTTCTTCCTGCGCTGCATCGCCCGGATGAAGGCTTCCTCCTCGGCGTCCACTGCCGGGCCTTCGGGAGAGAACAAGCCCATGCCGTCCAAGTCCCTTCCGTATTCCCCTCCGGACGGATCCTTGTTTTTCCTCCTTGACCCTCCACCATAACGGACAGCGGAATCGGCGGCTGTCCGGCGTAAGGCTGCGTGAAGTGTTCCTGCAAGGCGTTGGCGGAAAGTTCCCTGCCCATGCGCGAGCCGTTCAGCACGCAGCCTGTACGGTGGTCGATGAACGTGGCTCCGTAGATGCGCCCTTCCTCCGTGTAGCGCAGCACGGTGTCAATACCTTTCTCCTTGAGTGTGGCAATGAACCTCTCCTTGTCATACGTGCCTTCCAGTACGGAAAGGACGGTGCGCTTCGTCATGTCGGCGAGTTTTCTGTCCTTGATTTCCGTTTTTGAACGGGCGAACTTTCTCTGTACGGCATCATAGCCGACGGACTTCCCGAAGAGCGAGGACTTGAAAGGATTGCCGACCTTGTTGCCCTTGTCGTCCGTGACGGAATAGACCAGCCCGTGATATTCACGTCCGCGCACATTGCCATGCGCTTCCTCCACCGTCATATTATATAAGGAAAGGAGGGCGCGGTATTCGCCCATCGTCTGGAAACGGTAACGGCGGTTCAAAGCCTTTTACCACATTCCCCGCCTGTTTCTTCACATCGCCCGCCGAAACATCCACTTTATGCAGCGGCATATCGAGTACGGCGGCTTTTCCGTTCCGCGTCATGCAGCCCGTACTTCCGTTCCAGTTCGCGTGTTATCTGCTTGCTCCGGTAAAAGTTGTTCCGGGTGTCTATGCTCCTGCCGTTCTCGTCCACCCTGACCGTCACGATATGCAGATGGTGGCGGTCGATGTCCTCATGCTTGAAAACGAGATACGGCTGGTTGCCGAAGCCCATCTTCTCCAGATACTCCCGTGCGATGTCCTGAAGCTCCGTGTCCGTCAAAATATCGTCGGGATGCGGATTGAGCGAGATATGCACCACCGGTTTCTCCACCTTCGACCGCACGGGCATCAGAGCGAGAAAGTCCTCCATAGCCCGGTGGATGTCCATCGTTCCCGTACCGTCATTGTAGATGCGGTTGGTTGTCAGAAGCCGCCCTTTCGCCTCGTTGATCTTCTCCCCGTTGTAGGCAAGTGCGCCATACAACGAGTTTCCTACACTGATTTTTGCGACCATTTTTCCTGCATCTCCCTTGAAAGTTCCACAATCTTACGGCTCAGTTTTACGAGTTCGACGGTCTGTTGCTCCAACTTGTAAAGCAACGCCATCGCCTTTTTCTCGGAAAAATGCAACCTCAGTTCCTTCACTACTTGATTGTAGTTCGTGCCTATCGCGCGGAATTGCGCATGAAAATCAGATAGCTTGGTGTAGTAATCCACCAGCGTCTTGTCCACTTTCAGCACCTTGAACGGCTGCCCGAAGAAGTGCGCTTTCAGGAAAAACCGACTTGGCGTTTACGCCTGACTTCTCGAACATGGAGAGGAAACGGTTGTGTTCCTCCTCGCTGAAACGGACGGTGTAGCGGAACACCGCCGGATCGAGTTTGGGATTTCTCCCGCCTTTGTTTCTTCTTTTTTCACTCATATTACTTTGGATTTAGCGGTTTGACGGCATAAGCCGCCGCTTTGAGGCACAGCACCGCAGGTTTGAGAGGCTTTCCGACTTCGGAGGGAATCCCGCCCCCTGCAAGGGCAAGGCGTTTTCCGTGGCTGCTCAAAATATTTTGAGCGGCTGAAAACATACCTTGCTATGTTCTGGTGAACATAAAAATCCGTTAGGGGACGGATTGGGGATGATTCCTTTCAAACTCCGGGCTGCGCCACCTGCGGCGTACCCTGCCGTTCGGGTGCAAAGTTACGCCCTTAACGCGGTATCGGACAGAGGCTTGACCCAGACAATCTGTGTCAACCGGCGCAACGTGCTGCCACTTGCCGGAGAAGTGATACAAGTTCCAAAATATCCTTGTTTATTTGCAGCGTGATTCGGATGTGGGACTGAAAATACACTCCTTCCGCCGGATGTTCGGACAGTAATCCGGACATCAATCCAAACGGTTGAAAACAGGTGTATGTATTCAGATGGTTTTCCAAGCACACGTCCATGCGGACGGATAAAGGCGTGGGTGATTGGACAAACCGATGATTACCCGCAGGCACAGCCGGATTAAGGAGTGAATAAATAAATGAATGGGAGCGCGTGCGTACTACTAATGGCAATACGCTACCGCCACCGGACAGATGTATAACCAAATAAATTATCAGACAAATGAAAGAAGCAACTTATGTGGCAATCTCCACGCAGAAAGGTGGAGCGGGTAAGACAACCCTGACGGTGCTTGTGGCAAGCTACCTGCACTATGTGAAAGGCTATAACGTAGCCGTAGTGGACTGCGATTTCCCGCAGTACAGCATCCATGATATGCGCAAGCGTGACATGAAAGCCGTCATGGAGGATGAGCATTACAAGGTGATGGCGTATGAGCAGCTCAAGCGGCTGAAGAAAAACCCGTACCCAATCAGATGCAGCCGTGCGGAAGATGCGGTAAAGACCGCCGAAAATCTGGTGGAAGCGCAGCCCGACCTCGATTTCGTGTTCTTCGACCTGCCGGGAACCATCAACAACGCCGACGTGGTACAGACCATTTCCAAAATGGACTACATCTTCACGCCCATCATCGCCGACCGTGTGGTGATGGAGAGTTCCATCAAGTTCGCCACCGTCATCAACGAACAGATGATAAGCACGGGCAAGTCCGGCATCAAAGGGATTTACTCGTGTGGAACATGGTGGACGGGCGCGAAAAGACTGAACTTTACAAGGCATACGACAAGGTCTGTGCCGAGTTCGCCCTGTCCATTCTGGAAACACATCTACCGGACAGTAAGCGCTTCCGCAAGGAGACGGCGGCAGAACGCAAGGCAGTATTCCGCTCCACGGCGTTTCCGGCGGACAAAATACTGGTACGCGGCAGCAACCTCGACAAACTCGTCGATGAGATTCTCGGCATCATCAAAAACTGAACGGCATGGCAAAGAAAACAAGAATCGAGGACATCGACAGTGAAGCCGTAATCAACTCATTTCGACTGGACGATACAAGCATTCCGCCGGAAGCGAGAAGCACGGACGGGAACGCTACTGTCTCCACCTCCGAAAGAAGCGATACAGGAAGCCGTTTCTCCACCCGCCTCGCACTCCAAAGAGGAGCCAGAACGCAGGCGCAGGAATAGCAAGCCGGAAAAGCCGGATTATGACACCGTATTCATATGCGGGTCCAATGTCACGGCAAGGCTCGGCAAACAGGTATATATCCGCAAGGAGTACCACGACCGCATACAAAAGATGCTTCATGTAATCGGTGGCAACGAGGTGACTATCGCGGCTTTTCTTGACAACGTGCTGACACACCATTTCACGCTGTTCCAAGACGAGATAGCCGAATCGTTCAAACGGCACATGGAATCCTATAATCTATAAATACCCCAATAACAACAAAGAAGTATGAAAGCGGAACGCCAGCCAATTGTTTGAAACCCTAAAGACAGAATTACAGACTGTAGATTTTTTTCAGCCTGGTATACGGCAAACTATTCAACAGAAACTGCTGTCTTTTGGTTCGATTATGATATTTACGACAATAACAGCAATTATCAAATTTCCATTCCAGTTTATGCTTCCATCTATCCAAAAACCGTAGAACAATACCAAACGTGGCAACGATCTATATGAACAGCAGCAAGAAGATCTCCAAGTTAAAAAGACTTCGTAAAGAACGATATGCCAAAGCTGCAATTTGCAGAAGATTATGATATTAGTTTGTCGATTCACATTTCTGGAGAAACTGCAATCGAATATCCATACAGCAGTCCTGAAAATACCAATCTGCTTTCTGAGATTCTCGAAAAAGGATTGCTGGATCATCCTATTACAGACACGGATTCTTATGTCGAATTAAATGTTGATGTTTATGATGATGAATACACGAACATCTACGACGACGACAGAGATTTCTATGGCGGAAATTTCTGTATTGCAGCAGATACAGACTTTTTGAAATCCTTGTTGCAGCCATCCTCCAAATAAAATACTCCCTGAAAAACGAGTTCTTTCCAGCAAGAAAAGGCTCGTTTTTCGCTTTTTTGATTTTGGATTTGACTTTACAGAGAACCTGTGCTATAATAAATCCATATCATTATGAATTGGAACGGAGGAAACAGCGTGAATATGGAACTCTATCAACTATGCCTGCCTAAATCAGAATCAACCCCCACTGCTCTGTATATCCGGGACAGAAAATCGTTACACAGGTTGCAAATCATCTGAAATTGGCATACGACAGTGCTGTTTCTTTCGATACTTGGTTTGGATGTTTTGATTATCTGCAATGGCGGCGGTATACAACCTTAACAACCCCCATTGCAGCTTTTTTTTCATAAAGGGAACGATGTTGATACAATGCTATGTTCGCACCGCAGAACGAACAAGCCTGCTCTTATGAACAAACCGTCACCAGTGATGGGTCACAGCCACAAGTATTTCCGTTTTCGATTTCCAATCTTCCGGAAAACGGCTTTCTGTATTTTCGCTTGCAGGCAAAAAATCAGAGAACTGCTTATTTTTGCGTGGCTGCTATTTGGCAGATGTTTCAGAACTTCACGCTATTCAAGTGGCTACAGTAATTTGCACCTATCAACGGGAATCCTGGGTTTCCAATACCCTACAGCAATTTTTACAATGGCAAAAGAACATCACACCCTTCCAGTAGACATTTTTCTGATTGATAACGGACAAACCTGGACAGAAGAACAGTTGCCGGATTCCAATCAAATTCACCTGATTTCAATCAAAATACAGGTGGAAGCGGCGGATTTACAAGGGGCATACAAGAAGCCTTTTACACCGAGAACAATATTCTCTGTAGTATAATATGTGGTATCCAAAAAGAGAAAAAATCACTTGTTTTCCTGTTTGACAATCTGCAAAATGAAGGATTTTGCAGAAAAGAAGAGAGGCGTCATTTTTATGAAAAAACAACAAATTTTTTGCATATGCTTGTTCTGCTGTCTGTTCCAGATACTATCATTGAGGTGGCAAAAACCACTGCTTCTTCAGAAACTACTTCTGTCACATCTGAAACATCTGGGATTACTTCTAGCAGCACGGGCAGTGTAACCAGTTCCGGCAGCACGAACACCACAACAGCTACCACCATTCACTATGCCGGAAACCCGAATTTGACTGTTCGGAGAACAGAAGCTCCAGCCACACAGCCAACTGTTGCACAAACTACAGTTGTTACTACAATTCCAACGGAAGCTCCAATAGAACCTGTTACAGAAGCTCCGACAGAGGCAAAACCACAATCGTTGAAACAACCATTATCAGCACACTGGTTGCACCAAATGGAACTTTTACGGAAGACGACATGCGGTTTACGTTTGACGGAATTTCCGTAAAACCGGGGGACAGCAGCATTGATTTCCGAAACCAAATGCGAGGAAAAGACCATATTCCTACTGAACCAGTCGATGGCATGCAGTTTATTTCGTATGACGAACAGGGTATCAAACTGGAATTGGTTGATAATGCAGAAGAAACCTTGAAAGCCATCACACTTTCCAACGAGAAAGCTTCTACTGAAAAAGGGATTCACATTGGTTCTACTGTAGAAGAAGTAAACGCAGCCTATGGTATGGGGAACAGATCAAGACGGATTTTATCGTTATACCATCGACTTAAATCCGGATGATGACCACGATGATTATTATTTTTGAATTTGCATTCGATGGAAACGGTTTGGTACAGTCGATCACCTATTGTTGTATCACTGTTGGTGGTTAAAAAATGCTTTGAGAAACACAAAAGCGGTAGGCTTGAATATCAAACCTACCGCTTTTTACTTTTCTTTACTTTTCTGCCTGTTCCAGCAAATCTAAAATCGCATTCTTTGGCAATGCACCTACATTCTGGGTAATAACCTTACCCTGTTTCAATACCACCAATGTTGGAATGCTCATGACACCGAATTTCTGTGCCAATTCTGGTGACTCGTCCACGTCCACCTTGCAAATCTGATAGTTCTGATATTCTTCCGCAATTTCATCCACCAGCGGAGATACCATTCTGCAAGGACCGCACCAAGTTGCATAGAAATCAATCAGAACTGGTTTTTCTGCTTGCAGAACCACTGCTTCAAAATTATCCTTTGTTACTGTTGTGACTGCCATTTTTCTCATCCTTTCCTGTTTCTGCATCATTGCTTTTATAATACAGCATACAATGACAATATCCTTCAAATTCCGGATCTGCAATTTGTTTCCGGAATTCTTCGCACATGCATTTATATGCTTCTGTCCGTTCTAATCGACAAGGACAATAACCGCCCTTCTTTCGCAATCCTTCCCGAATTGCAGCAACCAAATCTGCATCCGGATTGAGCCGAACACTCATACCATCACACACCTTATTCTATGACGTTTCGCCTGTTTTTATGATACACAATCTATGAGAATTTTAAAAGTAGTTTTTATGTCGTTTTTGATAATAATTCCTATTAAGCATTTATTCTGCTTCTTGTGCTTGTTGCAAAGCTTCTCTTGCACTTTGCAGCATCAACTTGCTGGGAGAATCTCCAGCCATAATTCGAGCGATTTCCTGCACCCGTCCTTCCAAATCTAATGGCGTTACATGGGTACTGGTTCGTTCCCCTTCCACCTTCTTTTCAATCAAAAGATGATGATTTGCCATCACTGCAATCTGTGACAAATGCGTTACGCAGAGAACCTGTCTATTTTTTCCGACTTCTTTTTAGTTTGAATCCAATTTTCTGGGCAGCCTTTCCGCTGACACCCGTATCAATTTCATCAAAAATCAAGGTTGGAATCTGATCTCTGTCTGCAATGACACATTTTAACGCCAGCATAATTCGAGATAGTTCCCCGCCAGATGCAATTTTGCAAGCGGCTTTGGTGCTTCGCCCTTGTTGGCAGAAATCAATAGTTCCATGCTATCCATTCCTGAATGGTCAGCTTTCCGGTCGTATGAGCAACCTGCAAAACAACATCTGGCATATTCAAAAAGGTCAACTGCTCCATGACCGCATCTGTAAACCGTCTTGCCGCTGCTGCACGCTGCTGAGAAAGCTGTTTTGCTTCTGTAGAAACCACTTCTAGTAAGTGGTTTTTCTCTTCAATAGTGTCTTGATTGCAACCGCATCATGTTGCATCTGTTCCAGCTGCAATTCTGCATCGTTTGCACGCTCTAGCAATTCATCGCAGGTGCATAGATATGTTTTAGAAACCTGCCGAAATAATTCTGCCCGTTGCTGTAATTGCTGATACTGAGCTTCATTGTCGGAAAGTTGTTCCATCTTTTGAAATAAACTTTCTGATAAGTCCAACAATTCTACTTTTACCGCTTCCAATCGCTGCAACCATGATTCTTGTTCGGGCTGATCTGCTGCCGGAAAAGTTGCAGCCTGTAGCTGCTGTTTTGCTTCTGCTAAGCTGGCAGTTGCACTCTGTTCGTTCTCCTCTAATAATTGCCAAGCGGAACGAACTGCCATTGCTGCATCTTCTGCTGCTTGTAACTGCTGCATTTTTTCTGTAATTCGGTCTTCTTCTCCCGGTTCTGTTTGCAGAGCACGCACTTCTTCCAGTAGCGTTTGCAGGTATGCTTGCTTTTGTTTCCGTTCTTTTGCTGCCTTTTGTGCCGCATTCAACTGCTTTGCAATTTTTCTGTAAAGCACGAAAATGCGTTTGATAGGATTGCAGCAAAGGGCAGCGTTTCTCAAACTGGTCAATCATCTGCAAATGCTGGTCGGCTGACCGTAAAATCTGATTGTCATGCTGTCCGTGAATGTGAATCAGTCTTGCTCCCAATTCCCGCAGTGCAGAAACCGTTGCAATTTGATGGTTGATACGTGCTGTGCTGCCGCCGTCTGCCATAATTTCTCTCGTCAACAACAACTCTCCATCTGGAGCGGAAAACCCCAATTCTTCCAAACATGCTAAGACAGGTGCTCCCAATTCTGTAAATTGTGCAGAAATGACTGCCTTTTACAGCCTGTCCGGACAAAATCCTTTGTTACTCGCTGCCCTAAAAACGGCATTGATGCCATGAATCAAAATGGATTTTCCGGCACCCGTTTCGCCGGTAAACACATTAAAATGCTGAGAAAACGGAATGCTTGCCCGTTCAATGACAGCCAAATTTTCAATATAAAGTTCGTTCAGCATATCGTTTCCCCTTCTTCTGTTTGCATCCACACTGCATATTGCTTTGCGAAAAAAAGGCAGCCTGTTCTTCTGATCGCAACAAAATAAAAATGGTATCATCTCCGGCAATCGTTCCCACAATGCGATGGTCTTGCTTGGCATCGACAGCCGCACAGATTGCCTGTGCTGTACCAGAACGACAGTGTAAAACGGCAATTTGTCCAGCATAATCCGTTCGCAGAATGGCATCTCGCAAAAGATGGTCAGAAATGGGTGTCTGTTCCGGCAGACGGTAACAACAAACACCATTTTCCAAATGCTGTTTTACCAGCTGCAATTCCCGAATATCTCTGGAAATGGTCGCCTGTGTGACAGAAATTCCCTGCTCCAACAAAGCTTGTATCAAATCTTCCTGCGTTTCCAGCTCTTTTTGCTGAATCAATTCCATGATTGCGGCGTGTCGTTCTTTTTTTCCCATTTTGTCACCTTCTCTTTTTCAGATTCCCCTTTTAGTGACTGCATCATTTTTCGATTCAAGGAATCAAAAAATGTATTTCCCTCAAGTCAATCAGAGAAATTTCATGTGGGGGAACGGTAAAATTTCCATTCGATGATAAGCATCCAAACAGATTGGTGGTGCACCGTCTGCACTGATATACACATCCCGAACATCCTGCTCCTGCAATGATACACACAGCCGGCTTTCCGGTGAGAATAAAATTGGTCTTGCAGAAAGCGAATGCGGACAAATCAACGTCATTTCAATACAGGAAAATTCCGGTTCAATGATTGGCCCACCAGCAGATAAGGCATATGCGGTAGAACCAGTCGGTGTGCTAAATAGAACACCATCTGCCCGATATTCGACCCAACAAAAACATCATTGCGATATACTGAGAAATCTACAACATGTGCATATTGCCGTGCAATTGTAATATCATTCAAAGCGGTGCAGTGCTGTACAACATGTCCATGCAAGTCCAGCAAATCCCCACAGAGCAGCATCCGACTGGACACGATAATCTCCCGTCCGAAGCCGTGCAATTTCTTGGATTTGGCTAGGCTCTAAGGCTGCCATAAAAGCCCAATCTGCCGGTATTGATGCCCAACAGTTTGGTGTCGGTATGAATCAAGTGATTTGCACAACGAAGAATCGTTCCATCTCCGCCAATTGCAATGGCAAATTCTGCTTCCTGTACTGCCTCTAAAAGCGGCTGATATTGCACAAAGACTTGTCAAAAAACAGTGCCCGTAATTCCGGATCTGCAATGGGCGTGATATTGCAAGCCTGCAAAACATCGCAAACTTCTCTTGCACAGGAAAGTGCAAGCTCTTTTTAAGTTTGGGAACACCACTGCTTTCATGGCAGAACCTCCTCTTATTTTTGACTCCATGCCTGTTCTGCGACTGCTTCTGGTGCATACGGAATGGGAGAAACATTACCACGCTGTACCTGCACCAGATATTCGATATTACCAGAACCACCCCGAATCGGTGAAGGGCACAGATACTGGATATGTAATCCTTGCTGTTCCAGTGCCATGCAAACGGTACGCAACACTCGCACATGGACATTTTAGAACGAACAATGCCATTTTTTCCAACATCAGACCGCCCTGCTTCAAACTGCGGTTTGATGAGCAGAACTGCCCCTACCAGTATCCGATAAAATCGGCAAATATCCGGCAAAATCCGTTCCAAAGAAATAAACGAAACATCCACTGAAATAAAATCAATTGGTTCTGCAATGGCAGTTTGCGGCAGTGTCCGAATATCCGTTTCTTCCATACAGACAACCCGTTCATCCTGCCGTAGGGAATCTGCCAGCTGCCCATGTCCAACATCGACCGCATAGACTTTTTTGCTCCATGCTGTAGCATACAGTCGGTAAAACCGCCAGTCGAAGCTCCAATATCCATACAGATTGCCTGTTCCAGAGAGAGAGATTTTGCTGTTCCAGAACCCATTCCAGTTTTAAACCGCCTCTACCAACATATCGCAAATCTTCCCCTAACAAGGTAAGCAGCGGTTTCTTCAGTCAACTTTGCTGGTTTTGGTGCAGACAACGCCGTCTGCTTGAATTTGACCATTAGTAATCAGATCTTTTGCACGCTGCCGACTGCGGAACCAAACCACGCTGCAACAATAATAATACATCCAACCGTGTCATACAGACTGCTCCTTCTCTTTCTGTTTCACTGTCTGCCGGATTTTTTTCAGCATAGAAGCTTCTGACAAGCCGATTTCATCCAGCTGTGCGGCAATGGATGCCTGTGGAATGAACTGTTTTGGAGCAATCCGCTGATAACTGCCCGTATATCCCATCTCCAGCAGCAGATCTCCCAGCAGCTGCGAAATGCCACCATAATAGTAGGCCTCTTCAAAGAACAGAATTCGCTGATAAGAGCGACAAATAGAGGGTACTAATTCTGGCAACGGAAAAATCTGCGTCAGCTTCAGCAAAAATCACAAGAAAATCCCTTTTTTTCAGCTGCTTGCTTTGCACGATATAACAAATCATATGTTCTGCCGTAGCCAATCAGCAGCGTATCTCTGTTCGACATCCTGCGGTATGGGTATAAGCAGTATTCAACGCACTTTTTATCAAATATAGTATTATCTTCGCCCCTCGTGGATAGCGAACACAAGCCAAGCCGGTATCCTTGATACATTGCCTGCCGTAAACAGAGTGTCAATTCATCATAACAGGCTGGTGCATAAATGGTTGTGCTTGGAATGGAAGTCAAGAACGATACATCAAATAATCCATGGTGCGTTTCTCCGTCTTCTCCAACCACA